>Ga0272443_10001009_pt1 | contig 44876 bp, 40 predicted proteins | sample SSMAcet12_FD_193581 | JGI IMG/M metagenome (GOLD analysis project Ga0272443, IMG submission 193581) | Marine sediment archaeal communities from Little Sippewissett salt marsh, Falmouth, MA, United States - SSM-Acet-12 | ecosystem: Environmental > Aquatic > Marine > Wetlands > Sediment ...
AACGGGGTTGCCGGAAGTGACAACGTCCCGGATCGAAGGAGCGCACGCTGAACCTCATGGTGGATTGGTGCGACGTACTGATGGGAGCGGGTGGATGGTGTCGAAACATCGACGTCATAGGGCCCGTACGGATAAGGATCCGCAAAACGAAAGGAACCGCGTGTCGGAGACGAGAGCCGTGATGGACGACCAGAGACTGCTCTCGCTCGTAGCGGATGGCAGAGAAGAGGCGTTTCATCGATTCTACGATGAGTACGCGAATCGTGTGTTCCGCTACGCGCTTACGCTGCTACGAAGTCGGCACTTGGCCGAGGAGGTCGTACAAGAGACGATGGTCGCCGTATGGCAGTCAGCCTCGAAGTATGCAGGGCTTTCCAAGGTCTCGACGTGGGTGTTCGGAATTGCCCGCAACAAAGCGTTCGGACTGCTGCGCCGCGAGGAACGAGGAACCCGACATCCCGATGTACAGCTTGTGGAGCCGGATCCCGCCGATGCCATTTCCCGCGAGCAACGTGTTCTGCATGCGATCAACACATTGTCTCCCGATCACAAAGAGGTCGTGTTCCTTGCATTCTACGAAGGGCTTGCCTATCAGGAGGTCGCGCAACTGCTTGATATTCCGGAGGGAACCGTGAAATCCCGTATGTACCACGCGAAGCGGAAGCTTGCGGAGGTTCTGGCATGATGACATGCGATGAAGTAAGAGAACTGATTCCCTGGTACGTTGCGGGAAGCTTGTCTGCGCACGAAGTCGGAGAGCTGGCGGTTCATATCGCTGATTGCGCCGACTGCCGCGCGCAGTTGGCGCAGGATGTATCGCTGGGAATCGATCTGGAAGCGGCGCTGAACAGTCTCCCGGAGATCTCAGCCGACGGCTTCGGCAAGGTCTCGCGGCGGATCAAGCGGCTTCCTTCCACGGGCGTCGACATCGGATCTTTCCTTGCCGGGCTGTCCGTGGGGCTGTCTGCGCGAGGGAAAGGCGCTCCATTGAAGGCGGATCTGAAACTTCTCGGGTATCGGATTCCGCTTCTTGGCAACGGAAACGAATCGGGAGCAGGAGGACACCATGAGCGATGAGCGGTTTACGGAGGATCTAGGTCGCGAGATCAAGGATCGGATCCGAGAGGAACTGAGAAAGATCAAGGACGTACGAATTGACATGGATGATGATGACGAGCCACGCAGGCGTAGTGGGCGGAAGACAGAAGAGCTGAAAGATGTTCTGGAGACGGTCAGCACGATGCTTCCGAACCTTCTGGGTGGACTGCGCGACGTGCTGTACTCGAAGAGCGCCGCCGAAAACATGGGAGACGCTGTCGGAGCTTTCTACAAGAAGCTTGTCGAGTCGGGCATGTCCAAAGAGGTCGCGCTGGAAATGGCGCAGGGGTACATGTTGAACCTGCGTGAAGTGTTTGCTTCGAAGAACTTCGACATGGGCAACGTTCATGTCCATCGGGATCGTGACCGAGACCGGGATGAGGATCGGGACAGGGAGGAAGACTGAATCGCGCGATCCGCTTTGCTAGATCGATCTTGGCACTGCCCGACATCATCTTTTCGGTGCTCCTGCTTGTCGTGCAGACAGGATGGTTTGTCGCCTCGCTGAAGTGGCACCGCGACGTCTCGGCGTGGAGATTGGAACGGCGGCTGAGACGCTACGGAATCGATGCCAAGGTTGCCGAAGAGCTGGCCGGGCAGTACCGGGAGATGGGAAATCCCCTTAAATACCTTCGGTCTCGGTTTTGACCTCACGGTGAACCTGTCATCGTTTCATCCGGATGCGGGGCCGGTTCCGCTTGCCGCTGCTATCGTCGCTGAGTATCCTGCATGGTCGTCTAAACAGACAGTGGGGTGATCGGCTTGAAGGGGATGTTGGGGCGGATAGCGGTCGTAGGATTGGGATGGATTGCGGTTGTCTGCGCTGTGGTGGTTGCGGTTCCGGTCTGTGATTATCATGCACCACAAACCGACCTTATTGATGCACAGCTCGATTTCAGCTATCGCTACTTCGATGATCCGGCGACCGTAGGACCGGAGATCGACTCGGGATGGATGAGACTAAGCTACGCTCAGCTCTATGATTCACCCGATTTCGGGTACTCGCTTGACGGGCTTGCCAGGGTCAATCTCAGTTCGATCATCCCATCGTCAGGCATCGGGAGGATCAATAGCACCGCTCGCTACTACTCCGAACGCGAAATTCCCGTTTATGTCTTTGGGGAAGCGGACGGCGAAGCGGAGATCTCGATTTCGGCTTCAGAGCTTCAATTGGATCTGCGTGCGGGTGTCGGGTACGGGCGGTTCTACGATGTGACGCCGCTTGCCAAGACACTTCGCTTCCAAGCGGAATTGATGTCGATCGGCATTCTCTCCGAACCGCTTGGTGATGATGTCCTTATGGAGATTGCGACCGAGGTCGGAAGGCAGATTGAATACGAAAGCACAACGGATCTTGTGACGATGATCGAGACGATCATCGAGAATGACACCGGGATCTTCCTGGATGCGCGAGCGTTGCTGCTCATCGAGGAGACGCTTGGCTCGACGGATATCAATCGCTACTGTGGATGGACCGTTCAGGGGGGATTGGGTATGGGGCTCTCGAGTATCTCGGAGCCGTCCCCCGTCCTTCTCGCGTTCACGGCGGACCTGGCTCAGGCGGAAGGATATCGGGTGCAATGGGGGGCTCACATGGGTCTCTCCGGTCCGTATGAACTTGCCTCAGAGTACGATCTGACCGCGTCGGCGTCCTATGAGTACATCCTTCAGGAGAACGCTCTGCTGGAAGGGTCGATCTCGTATCAGCAAAGTAAGGCGCGGAATGCACAGCCGGTTTGGAATGCAGGTGGGACGGTGGAGCTTGCGTTCGAGATCGGAACGGTGGACGTTGTGATCCAGTTCGAGCTCTCACGAGGAGTGGATGGCTGGGCCAGGGATCTGACCTTGTCAGCAAGTGTCGATCTGCTGGAGTCGAAACAGGTGCAGCGAACGTGGGAATCGGGAACCTACGAACACACAAGCTAGTACCGGACATCGTCCCCGGTGTGCGATGGAACTGTGATGACCAGACGACCCGAACGGTGGCCCGTCCCCGACGGAGCACGGGAGATCGAACGATGTGATTGGCCGCGGGAAGCGGCGTTTCGACTGTATCAATCGTATGACTGCCCGTACTTCGCGATGACGGCGAACGTCGATGTGACCGAGCTGCGGCGCTGTCTCAAATCTCGCCAGATCTCGTTCACAGTGGGACTCGCGTATGTGTTGGCACGTGCTGCCAACGGTGTGCCGGAGATGCGGCAACGGATCCGAGGGGCGCGGATCATCGAGCACGCAATCGTGCATCCGTCGATCACAGTCCTCAGAGCGGATCAGACTTTCTCGTTCTGTGAGCTGCCGTTTCAAGCCGACTTCCTGCTGTTTCGTACTCAGGCAGAATCGGCGATGGATTACGTGAAGCGTCATGATGCGCCGTGCCTGGAAGATCGTCCGGAACGGGATGATTACCTGTTTCTGACCGGGATCCCGTGGGTATCGTTCACCGCATTCCAGCATCCCGTAAGCTGCTCCGGCGATGATGCGGTTCCGCGAATCGCGTGGGGGAAGTTCTTCGAGCAGGGCGGAAGACTCCTGCTTCCGGTGAACATCCAGGTGCATCACGGACTTGCGGATGGAGTTCATGTCGGCGGGTTCTACGAAGCGCTCGAGATGCTGATCGCAGACCCCGAAGCATGGGTGGACGGCAGTGAGGCTCAGTTGGAGTCCTAGCCCGCCGTTGTCCGGATCCCGATGCGATGGTCGATGCAATAGGAGAGTCGGCGAACGGTTGTCGGCGTTCGCAGCACAGGCCGCGCGGTCGTCAACGCGAGGATTGAGCATTCTGCCAAAGCCTGGTATCTTGTGCAAAACTCCAATACGGTCATCGGGGGTAGTATGCTGACAGTCAATGAGTACTTCGAGGGGCGCGTGAAGTCGATCGGTTTTGAGGACGGAAACGGACCGGCAACGATGGGTGTGATGGACGCCGGAGAGTATCGGTTCTCCACGAACACGGTCGAAGTGATGTCGGTGATCACGGGTCAGCTCACCGTGAAGCTGCCGGGGAAAACCGAGTGGGAGGCCTACCCGGCGGGAACTGCGTTCACCGTTGCCAAAGGGGAAGCGTTCGACGTTCGAATCGCGCAACCGTCGGCCTACCTCTGCCGCTATTCCTGAACGGGAACCAGCAGGGAGCCCGGAATCCGTTGCTGTGCAAAAACTCTCCGCCGACAGTGCGTTCTGCGAGCGATGAGCAGGCAACCTCCTCTGCCATGAACCGTTAGAATCCACTGAACCTCGTGAAGTTGGATGGATACATACGGATGAACTCCATCTGATAAGAGAGGTGCAGCGGCATGGCAAGAGCAAGGATCGAAGTCGACGAGCTGGTCCAGCTGCCAACACCGGGCGATGCGCAGATTTCGCCAGACGGACGGCTTGTTGCGTTCACGCTTCGTACAACGGATTGGGAACAGAACAAGTACTGCAAGAACGTCTGGATTGCTCCGACAGCCGGCGGAGAGCCTTTCCCGGCGTGTCCGGATCTCGATGCGAGTGTATGTCCACGGTGGGCCCCTGACGGAAGCAGGCTGCTTGTGATCGGACGCGAGAAGCCTGACTCGGGTCTCGCTGTCTACGCGATCTCCTCGCACGAAAAAGGGCAAGCATCAATCATCTGTGTTTCTCAGTTGCCTATTGGTGGGCACGATGTTGCCTGGTCGGCCGATGGTTCGATGATTTCGTGTATCGCTTCGTTGCCGCCGACCAACGAAGAGATCGAGTTTGAGTCGAAGTACGGTCAGGTAGAAGTTGCGGATGAAGCTCGGGCCGGAAGCCGATTATGGGTCGTTGAAACGGAGGGTGGGGAGTTCGTCGCAACGGATCCCAACGACCTTCCTCACGAGATGGACATCCGCGAAGCGCGGTGGCATCCGATCGACCGAACGCTTGTGCTTGTAGGTACTCGGGGATCGAGCCCCGAGTGCTGGGACCGCGGCGAGTTGATGATCTACCGGTTGAAGGAAGATCGGCTTGAGTTTCTTCCGTGCGGGAGCGGATGTGGATCCCCTGTATGGAGTCCCGGTGGAGGCGAAATCGCATTCACGCGCTATCGAGCTCCGACGTTCTCGACCAACAGTGAGACATGCATCTACCGTGTTGCCGATCGAGATGTAAGGATGCATGCAGTCCGGGACGAAGAGATCAAGCCTCTCGCGTGGCGGGAAGACGGTCTGTACTTCCTCTCTCTGCTGCGAACGGATGGGCATCTCTTCCGCTTCGATCCGGAAAGCGAAGCCGTCGAGCAGGTGACCCGGAATGTAGAGGACGGGTTCGCAATTGTGGAAGGATGGGGCGGAGAGGGCTGCTCTTTCGACACAACGGGCTCGCTCATGGCAGCGGTATGTTACACACAGCAAATGCCAGGCGAGGTTGCGTTGATCGACCTTGCCACCGGCAACGTCCGTGCCATGACTGAGTACCGAAGGGTGCTTCGGGGACGTCTTCCGGCCTCGGATCTGGTGTCTTGGGAAGCCTCGGATGGCACGCGAATCGAGGGCGTCGTTCATCGAGATCGAGAAGACGGCGAGCCGCGGAACGCGCCTCTTGTTGTCGTGATCCACGGCGGTCCAACGGCGCTCGCGCTGCGGGCACCGCTGGTCGATTCCGATTGGAAGCTATCGGTGATTCCGATGTTGACCGAACTGGGGGTGATTGTCCTACGCCCCAACTACCGCGGCAGTGCCGGATATGGGGAAGCGTTCCGGATGGCCAACATCGGCTTGCTCGGAGAGGTCAACGCCGACGATATCGGCTCGGGGATCGACTCTCTTGTTGATAGAGGATGGGTTGACGCTGATCGTGTTGCCACGTCGGGGATGAGCCACGGGGGGTACCTGTCGGCGTTCCTCGCCACATCCACCGATCGGCTCTGTGCCGCTGTGATGCAGGGAGGAATCGCCGATTGGACGCTCAATTACGGATGCAATATGCAGCCTGATTGGGAGCGGCAGTACTTCGGTGGGACTCCTGCCGGGAAGCGAGATCTGTACGACAAGTTGTCGCCGCTTCACCGAATCGGTGGACGGAAGACGCCGGTCCTGATCCTTCATGGCGACAGCGATCGGCAGGCACCCACGGCCAATGCGACCGCGTTCTACCGCGCGCTGCGCGATGCGGGCGTTCCCGCTCGACTGGTGCTCTACGGCAACACCGGCCACGGCCCCAGCCGCCCACGCGAACTGCGCCATCACATGGAAGAAGTTGTGTCATGGATGAAGAAGTGGTTGCTCGGGAAACCGTGAAGGTCCGGTTGAACAGAACGACACCTGGTCTGTTGTGCAGGATCGCCTCATGAAGCGTCCATACGCTGCAATGAGTCCTACACAAGGTGTTGGGCAAGGCGGTGAGTAGAGCCATGATGATGGAAATCCGGCGCGAGACGCGCCGGATTTCCTCTGCACAAAGAGAGGTCTGAGATTCTTCAAGGAAGGAGGCCCTCAAGAATTACTGGAGCGAAGAAGTCACGCATAACCCGTTGGCGGGAGCTAGGGAGATAGGAGAAGAGAGGCTGCAGAAGCATAGGAGAGCGTAGAATATTTGTGTTAGAGTGCAAAGACGATACTTCGTGCCGATGAGAGGGCGGTTGGATAGATCCTGCTCGTACGAATCGCAGACTGCGATCGATCATCGATGAGGTTCAAGAGGAGATCTTTGTGTTCGGAAGAGTCGTCAAGAAGTACCTGCTTGATTCCCCCTCCGGGGAGCTTCTACGGGAGATGAAGGAGTCGGCAGCGCAATCCCGGTTTGTCAAGAAACGGATAGGGAGCGCGCGGAGTGGTATGTGTACAGCCTGCGCGACCTACAGGCGGTCATGAATCGACTCCGGAACGGTGGGGCAGGAAACGGAGGAGATCTGTCGACGTTGGATGTCGTTCGATGCGTACAGGACGTCTACGGAGCGAGGTTGTCCCACAAAGAAGATCAGGATCTGTTTGAGATGCACATCAAGGCATGCTTCTCGATGACCTGCGCAGCAAGGGGGGCGAAATGAGAACTAGCGAGACGTATGGTGTGGTTGGCGCGATCCTGCTTGTCGTGTCTGTTCTCTCCATTGCTGCCGACGCCATGGAGTATCCGTTTTGGTTGCCTGTGGCGCAGGTTGCGTGGGAAACACTGGGTGAGGTGCGGGAAGGAGATGCGGTGACGGCTGTGGCGAGGCCCGCAATTCGGGACCTTTTCTACCCTACGGCTCCGGTATACATCACCCGGCGAGATCATGAGTTCCAGCTGATCCGAGCGGCAAACGACATCCGGACCGAGGAACTCATCTTATCTTCCGCGAATCTTGATCCGGGAACGCTTGCTGTCAGCTGGGACGGCCTGTGTCTTGTCATCGGCTTGGAAGAAGAGAATGGGACGAAGCTCCACTTGCTGGTCGGGAACTCGGGAGATCCAATATCGGTGACCACGGAGAGCGGGGGCGAGTCCGCGCCCACATTATCTTCCGATAAGACCACACTGGCATTCTTGAGCGATGAAGGTGGAGAGGGCAGCAAACTGAAGACGGTGCAGATCACAAGCGTTCCATCGCTTGAGAACTCTCCCCTTCCGCTGTTCGCTTGGGAACAGGCTGAGGAGATCGGCTGTAGCACGACGATATGCGTCCTTCCCGGTTCTTCGGAAGAGCGATCTCCGTGCTTCGGGCCCGGCGGGCTTGCCTTCCTTTCGAATGCCTTGGGCACCTGGGATGTGTGGCTTCAGTCTAGTACGAATTGTGAGTCGCTGCAGAGAGTTGTTGTCAATGTGGATCCGGAAACGCCTCTGGCTTGGGTCGGGGATCGGTTGTTCATCGTTCTTGATGGTGTTCCGGGACTTGTGAGTGTGGATGGTCGAACGTTCCAACCCGTGGAGAGCACGGAGCATCCGGATGGATTGGATGGGTTGTCTCCTGGATTCGTTTTCACCGGCAGTCTGCTCCTTGGTGCGGTTTTCCCGCAACCGCCGGTGCCCGAGTTTGCGTTCTTCCGCCCGGATGGTAGTGGGTCAAATGAACTGGGAGAGCTTTGGCTTGGTATGAGCGATGGTGATGGCTGGAAGGTTGCCGATCGCGTCTGCGTGGGAGAAGCTGTGTGGTCACCGGATGGACAGCATCTGGCGTACCTACGCAGACTGCCGCGCACTGCGCCGCTACCGAGCCCGGAAGCCGGCTACAGACCAGATTGGTATGAGTTGTGGGTCGCCGATTGCAGCGGCGGCAGAGCGAACCTCATCCATCGGTTCGATCCGATCACGCCGCCCTGGCAGCCGGGCGAATTGCAGTGGGATCTGGAGGGAGATCGTATCTTCTTCAGCGTCGCAGGCTCGCCGACGCACCGAGAGATCTGGTCCCTGCGCGTCGATGGGAGCGACCTCCGATATCATACCTGGGGATGGGATTTCCGGATGATGGCAGACGGACGAATTGCAGGGATTACGCGTGGATTGCTGTTGTTTCAGTTTGATCCGGAAACAGGAGACAAGCTCTTCTTCGACGGTTTCGAAGGGGCGACCTCCATTGAGTGTAGTCCGTGTGGGCGATTCGCTGTGGTGATGAGGGACGGGGAGCTGTTCCTGCTTGATTGGGACGCAGGCGGGGTCCGCGGGCTCGGGATCTCTCTTCCCCATAGTTTCTACAGAGCGCCTACGTTCTCCGTTGATTGGGCCCCGTCAGGAGATGCATTTGCCGTTGCAGTGGAAGAGGCATCGGGAAGATCCATCGACATCTGCAATACCTGTGGCGAACGAACGCAACGTCTCGAGATCGTGTCCGCGGAAGCCTCCTCGCCTTCGCTTGCGCCGGACGGGGAGCAGATTGCGTACGTCCTGTCTTGCGGGGAAGAGCACGAACTCTGGTATTGTCCAGTGGATGCAGCCGAAGCGAGCGCACGAATCGTCACAGATCCGGTATGTGACACGCCGTTGCTATGGCGACCGACGATCACGGTACCATGATCCCACTGGATAGCTGCGGGGACGGCGGTGTGTTGCGCCTCAGATGCAGGGAAGTGTCCATGCGGTGGCCCAGTAGTCGACGATTACTTGGGCGACGGAGATGTACCCCTCCTTGTCAATCGGTTTGGTGAAGAACCCCGCTGCGCCGGCACGGTAGGCGCGAACCATGTCTTCTTCGTTCTCGGAGGAGGTCAATATAAGGACGGGGATGCAGGCAAGCCTCGGCTGCGATTTGATCCACGCTAGGATTTCGTGGCCGCGAATTTTCGGCATGATCAGACTGGTGATGATGATGTCCGGCAAAGCCGCATCCTTGTACTCGCCCTTGTCGGAAAGATAGTCGATGGCTTGCTCGCCATCGATCAGGTCGACCAGCTTGAACTGACATTCACACTGCTCGAGCGCATCCCGGAAGGCATCTGTGTCATCTGGATTGTCCTCAAGAAGAAGGATTTCCAGCGGAGGTTTTTTCTCCCACCAGTTTGTCGGTCGCATGGGGGGCTCACCTCCGTCGTACGTTCGAGTGCCCGATCTGGACGTTTGCTGCCTCGCCCCATGCTGAGCGAATCGAGCAGCGTGCGTAATGGTTTCTACTTCATCTTGGCGATCTTCTCCGCCAGTTCGGCGGTCCGGCAGGAGTAGCCCCACTCGTTGTCGTACCACATCGTGCACTTGACCATCATTCCATCGATGACTCGAGTGTTCCCACCGTCGAAGATGCTGCTGTGCGGATTGCCGACGATGTCCGACGACACGATCGGCTCATTGGTGTATTCGAGGTACTTCCCCATCGGACCGTTCGCCGCATCTTCGATGATCGTGTTGACCTTTTCGGGGATTGTTGGGGTGCGAACGTTCACGGTTAGATCGGTAATTGACCCGGCCGGAACCGGGACGCGCAGCGCGTAGCCATCCAGCTTGCCGGCGAGTTCGGGAACGACAAGTCCGATCGCCTTGGCGGCGTTGGTTGTCGTCGGGATGATGTTTGCGGCGGCGGCCCTCGCTCGGCGAAGGTCCTTCAACTGGATCGTGTCGACGAGGCGCTGCTCTCCGGTGTAGGCATGGACCGTGACCATCAACCCCTGTTCGATGTGAAGCGCCTCATGAAGTACCTTGATCACCGGGGCCAGCGAGTTGGTCGTGCAAGACGCATTGGAGACACAACGATCGTCCGCCTTGAGATCCGCGTCGTTGACGCCGAGCACGACCACCCGTGCGAAGCCTTTCGTGGGAGCGGTGATGATCACCTTTTTCGCGCCTGCATCAAGGTGCGAATCGTACCCGGGCTTCTCATCGGTCTTCGGCTCTCGGAAGAGGCCGGTGGCCTCGACCACGACATCGATGTCAAGATCGCGCCAAGGAAGCTGTGCAGGATCCTTCTTCGCGAACAGCCTCACACGATGGTCGCAGATGTGAAGGGGGCCTTCATCGTTGTTGGCCAGGACGTCTCCGCCAAACCGGCCCTGGGTGGTGTCGTACTTCAGCAAGTAGGCGAGGTGCTTTGCGGGCGCCAGATCATTGATGGCGACAACCTCAAAGACGCCCTCGCGTTCCAGCATTGCGCGCAACACAAGCCGCCCGATGCGCCCAAACCCGTTGATCGCGACTCTGATCGACATGTTTGCCTCCCGGGAAATCGATGGTATCTGGTGCTCAACAGACATCCTAGCGAATGCTCGGTGAGAAGCGAACAGGGGATGTCTATGGGATCGTTCACGTGAGTTGTGTGTGGGTACGTTCGGATCACACGACATCCTCCCGCCAGCAGTAGGTTTCGCAACCGTCTCCTCGCTAACTCGGGGACCTCGTGTCGGCAATCTGTGTCCGGGTGTTTGCCGTGCATGTGTTGCTTCGTACGACGACTTCCGAGGTCTCCGCTACGAAGATTCCGACGTCGTTGTTGCGGCAAGTATTTCCCGCGGCAGTCCCCCCAGCAGAGTTAAAGAACGCAATCCCGACGGTTACGTTGCCGTTGCAGATGTTGTCTTCAACGGACGAAGCGGACTCCTCGTCGCAGAGGATCCCGAAACCTTCGTTGTCGTTGCACGTGTTGGCGTGGATGCGAGCCGTACTTGAGCCCGAGACGTGAATCCCGGCCTGGGCGTTCTCTGATGCCGTGTTCCCGCTAACGACGCCTGACGCGCGTTCATACACCGCGATTCCGGCGACGTCGTTTGCCGTAGAAGCATTGTCGGTAACGGTCGCGCTCGATTGTCCGGAACAGAGGATGCCGAAAAACCCGTTGTCAGTGAGGCGGTTGTCCGAGACTTCGGGTGTGCTGCTTCCTTCGATCCGTATGCCGGTGGCTTCGTTTTGGGAACACAGGTTGTCTTCGATCGTCGGATGAGCGGTTTCGACCGTCATGATCCCCGAATCGTTCCGCTGGCACGTGTTTCCCCGGCACACACCGGCGCTTCCGCCGGCGAAGAGGATCCCAACGGTCTCGTTGCCGGAAGCCGAACTGGTTTCAATTGACACATCTTCTGCTTCGATGTACATCCCGATTCTGTTGTCATTGCAGGTGCTGCCGGTGACCCTGCCCGTTGCTCCTTCGGCGAAGTGGATGCCGACATCGCCGTTGTCGCAGCAGGTTGTGTTGTGGATCTCCACGGTTGCATCTTCGGCTATGGCGATGCCTCGCAACCCGTTGTCGGAGAACTCTGAATCCTCAATGGTGCCATCGGTGCCCCAGACCACTCCGTGGAGGGAGTTGCTGCTTGCCGTGCAGCTGCGAATGAGGGAATCGCCCGCTCCGGAAATGATGAAGCCGACCGCGTTGGCTGATGTGCAATCAAGCAATTCCGCGGTGCACCCTCCGAGGGTGTAGATCCCCGCTCCCACAGCGAGCTCGCCGTCAGGAGATGCGATGCCGCCCCCCAAGGAGCAGCGAACTGCCCGCAGCGATCGCCCGTCGCAAACCACCAGGTCAGCGGGTGAATCTCCTGTATGGACGAAGGCGATCCCCTCGAGTGAGAGTTGGGTGTCATCGCCAACGACGACAAGGAGGTTTCCCTCCGCCGAAGAAGAGATCGTGGTTGTATCTGATCCGTTGCCCACAATCTGAAGGGATTGAGAGACGTGCAGGGTCTCGTCGAAGAGGAAGATCCCTGCTCCCAGTCGAAGAGTCGACCCCGCCGGCACGGATTCAAGCGCCTGATCGAGCGTGGGGAAGTCGCCGCTTCCGTCGGCGTGAATGTCGTACGTCAAGTCGTCAGGGGTTTGATCGTTCGAAGGCGAGGTTGTCTGATCGATCTCGATCTCCGAAAGCTGCTCCTCCGTTAACGTCAGGATCACCGACACGGAACCACCCATCCGCACGGCCTTGATCCCCAGGGGCGTTTCGATGTAGTCAACAAGACCGGGTAGCGAGTGGAATGCAGAGTCCTCACCAAAGGAGTCCCGAAGAGCCGATTCGTCCCAATCCTCAATCAGCTGCCGGATGTGTGACGGGAGGGCATCTGCAGGAATAGCGATGCCTTGGACGTGGCCGCCTGCGGAGATGGTGTAGCTGAGTCCCCGATACACGTACTGAGGCAGCGGACCTGATCGATCGACATCGTAAGATTCGCCTTCGAGACGGTCAAGCAGTTCTTGCTCCGAGATCCCAAGGGCAACCCCGCACACGACGAGGGAATCGGCGGAAACGCCGGCGAGGCTCGCGGGCCATTGCGCGCAGAGGTCGGTGGGTCCATCCGATGGGGAGCTTTCAATCCCATCAAGGGTGAAGGCGTTGCCGATCCAGATCCGGCGAACGCGCACATCATCGAAAGCAAGGGAAAAATTCGAGGTCTGTGTTCCCGCTCCCAATCCGATGTCGCCGGGCAAGAAGCCGCCATCGGGGACGGCGGCTAGTGCCGTGCCGTCTACATAGAGAATGCACTTCTCGTCAAAGGAAACAACACTGATCCGTCGGGGCTCGGTGAAGTCTGCGCCAACGCAGGATGTGGCGATCCAGGTGTACTCATGATCGGCGTAGGCCCTCACGACAGTCTCATCCTTCCTGATGCTGAAGATGAGAGCCCCCTGCCCATAGATATCTTGTGAGTGGAGGGCGACAAGGCACTCGACATTCGGAAGAGGGTCGCCTATTGCTTCTGATTCGGCGCTCGGGACTCTTTGGGCGGTGACGTCGAAACGGAAGTCCTCGAACGGACCACAGCGGCAGAATGATATGAGGCTGCAGTCAGCCTTTCGCAAGTGGGTGATGTAGGTGCCGTTCTCCACGGCACTATACATCTCTTCTGATCCTCCGACCTCCCAGGACGTCTCTGCGCTGAAATCCTCCGAATAGAGCGCTTCGCCATGGAAGAGATGATTCTCCCAGTACGTGAGCTGCAAATCGCCATCGCCAAGAACGGACAAGCCGGCGAAGAAGAGTTGCATGGTAGCGATTGCCAAAACAGCTACGTAACGCAGTCTCATACAGGATCCCCCCCTGAAGTGCGAAGACAGAACAGGTTATTCATGAACCTATACTATACGAGTTCGATGCGATCCTGCTGAATCACGGTCAAGGCAATCCTTCCATCCGTTGGGGCTCATCGTGTTGAGCCGCCCGTCTGCCAAGGCAATCTCTGAGATGTGGTGGGAGGAATCGGGTAGGAAACATGGACGCTGTCCCGCATAATCCAGCTATCTCGCACACACCGACACACGTGCGCTGGAATCGGTGATTTACATCGAGGTCCAGACAGGAGGATTCGCATTCCAGGCAAACATCACGAACCGAGCGCATGGCTGCCGACGCTCGCCTACTTCGCCTCACTCGCGCTGATCGGGCTGGTCACCGGAGTTGTGGGGCCCACGCTCAACTCGCTTGCCGATCAGACGGGGGTCACCCTCTCGGCGATCGGTCTTGTGCTTACGACGAGATCTCTTGGGTATTTACTCGGCGCGATGGGAAGCGGTCGATGGATCGATCGTACCAGCGCTCACCGAACCCTTGGTCTCACCCTCGCTGTTTCGGCGGTCTGCGTGGCAGCGGTTCCGTTTGCCGGAAACCTTCCGCTGCTTCTTGCCATCATGGCGATCCTCGGCTGGACCCTCGGTGGGATGGATGTCGCCGGGAACGCGTTGGTGCTCAAGGTCTACAGGAACCGAGCGGCTCCGTACATCAACGGACTCCACTTCTTCTTCGGGCTGGGCGGACTGGTGGCTCCGTTCGTCGTGGCGGCTGCGATGCGTCTGACCGGAGAGATCGGATGGGCGTATTGGGCTCTTGCGATGGTTCCGATCCCGTTTGTGGCGATCCTGCTCCGTAGACCGATGCAAGGAGATGCCGGGAGCAAGCGATCACCCAACGTGAGTCGCAACGCCAAACTCACGATTGGGTTTGTGCTTGCGGCGTCGATTTATCTGTTCTATGTGGGCGGACAGATCGGGTTGGTCAGCTGGTTGTTTGTCTTTGTCGAGGAGTACGCGGATGCACAAGTCGCGACCCACGTGATGGGCGGCTTCTGGGCGGCGTTCAGCCTGTTCCGCCTACTGGGGGTCTTGTTCTCCAGGCGATGGACATCACGTCAGATCCTCGTTGTCGATTTCACCGTTGCGATTCTCGCAGCGATTCCGCTGATGATCTGGCCGGGCGCGCGATGGGCCCTCTGGATTGGCGCGTTGGGGCTGGGCGCTGCGCACGCGTCGATCTACGCCACGGTGATCATGCTGCTAGGTGAACACACCCCGCTCTCGGGCCGTCAGATGAGTGTGATCACCGTATCGGCGTGTGGTGGGAGTATGCTGTTCCCTTGGTTGATGGGAAGGCTTCTCTCGGTTGTCGGTCCTTTGGTCGTTCCTGGTCTGTCAACAGTGCTGATGGTCATTGCATTTGCGGTGACACTTGGGGTGATGCGACGGGCCACGATCCGTCAGCGCCGGGAACGCCGGCCTGAAGTGGTTTCCGGGGGGAGCTAGGGAGTTTGTGACGAGTTGCGCTTCCTACCGGATACGTGGGGCGAGCTCGTGCACCGAAGGGAGGTCCGCGAATTGTGCCTACCGTCGATCCTGCGAACCTGAGAGATTCACTCCTGTGCTGGCGGGAGAGGATTGCGGAAGCCGTTGCGCCTCCATTCGGGTTGGCGGTAGCGATCACATGTTGTGGCGAGATCGTCTTTGAGCACATCCAGGGGATTGCGGATCTTGAGCGCCTTGAAACGGTTACCCGAAGGACGGCGTTCCCCCTTTCCTCTGTGAGCAAGCCGATGACGGCGACCGCTGTGTTGCAGCTTATCGCCGAAGGGCGGCTCCAGCTTGATGGGCCTGCCTGTGATGTTCTTCCACACTTGTCAGCGCTGGAGGGGATCACCGTGAATCACTTGCTTCGCCAGACATCAGGGCTGCCGGATCCCTATTTGACCTATGAGCGTGAAGGGAGATCCTCCGACGGAGTCACCAACCAGGATGTTATTGCGCTGATTCGCCGGTGCCCAAAGACGTTCACGCCGGGTGAACGCTTCGAGTATTCAAACGCCAATTACGTAGTACTGGCGCAGATCATCGAACAGGTCACCGGGATGGCATATGGGGAAGCAATGCGCGAGGTGATCTTCGAGCCAGCAGGAATGGCATCGTCGTTTGTGTATACGAGAGGATGCCGGATCGAGAGACGAGCCTGTGGGTATGCTGCCCATGAAGGGAATATCGAATCTCGCGATGTGTCGTGGTTGACCTACGGAGACGGTGGAGTCTGGTCGACGCTTGAAGACATGATCCGATGGGATGCATGGATTGGCGATCAGTCAAGCAGGAAGCCTCATCTGTTTGCGACTGCTTGGTCCGAGACGATACTGGCTTCCGGGCGTCGATCGATCTACGGTTGCGGGTGGGTCGTCCGGCGAGGCAAGGGGAGAACCGTTGTGCGGCACAACGGCGGCGACCCTGGATTCGGCAGTGTCTATGCACGGCTTGTCGAAGAGGATGTCGGGATGGTCCTGCTATCCAATCTCGATGGTTCTTGGAAGAGCCTGGATGAGCTCGTTGATCGAATCCTGAACGATGTGGCTTTCTGAACGGAGCGGGTTGGAAACCGCGATGTCGCGAGCGTGCGCTTTCCCAAGTCACCTTGACAGATCAATGCATACGTGATATTGTGCATATGCAAAATATTCGTGAACCGTGGTTTGACGAGGTGACCAAACATGCCACAACGCAATGGAACAGGCCCGAGCGGGCAAGGACCGATGACAGGACGTGGTTTGGGTTTCTGTGTAACGGGGATCCGGCGGTTGTTCGGACGCCGGACGAATGTGACAGGCTCGACCGGTAACTACGGAGCTGCGCCCGGAGCAGGATTCGGAACAGGCTACGGGGCTGCCCGGGGCGGGCGAGGCCGGGGTGGCGGACGCGGCCAGGGCCAAGGGCGAGGACGAAGATAAGCAGGAGATTTCATTGAATCGCAGAATCATGGAGGTGGGTAGTCATGCCTAGAGGAGACGGAACAGGCCCGATGGGGCAAGGCCCGATGACTGGACGGGGCGCGGGGTACTGCGCTGGCTATCCGGTGCCTGGCTATGCCAATTCGTGGGGTGGAAGAATGGGAATGGCGTGGGGACGGGGACGCGGTGGAGGCAGAGGCTACGGTCGCGGTGGGTACGGTCCGGGAGCACGCTGGATGGGAACTCCGGCGTACCCGGCCTATGCACCGATGCAATATCCCTATCCTGCACCCGATCCTCAGACGCAAGCGGCAGGGCTTCAAAGTCAGGCCGAGCAGCTTCGGGACATGCTCGAACAGATCGAGGAGCAGATTCGCGCACTGAAGGAAGAAGAGTAGCAGCGAGGCCAAGTTCCGAAGGTTGATCGCTTGAGATAGAGGGATCAGGTCTCTCATCCTGTACCGCTTGATGCACGATGAGAGACCTTCCCGCATAGAACCACACTCCCCAACTCCATGCCGATCCATCAATCCGATCCCAATCGGAGACCCGATAGCGACTTCATGCCCGGCGAGCTGGCATTGCTCGTTGAGGGAAATCGATGCCGTCTACTGGATGGGCGGCGAACCCCGGGTGTGATCGAGAGCGTCGATGACGGGACGGGTTTCTTTCGTTGGCGGATCGGTGCCTTCGAGGATGAGGGAAAAAGCTGGGACGTTCCGATCGAAGACGTTGGCCGGTATCAATTCGAGCTGGAATCGCTGCGAGTCTCTTCAGCGCGAGCCGCCAGGCTACAGCGAGCTGCCGAGCGATTCTCCGAGAAACTCGTTGTCGAAGCGCCTCCTGGAGTGTGTGCGGCAACCGAAGCGCGTCTGCGTGAACGAGAGAAGCAAGCCAGGCAGTGGCTGAAGACGGAGTCATCGTTCTTCTTGTGCCACAAGGATCTCCCGCTTCGATCCCGTCAGGGTCCCGCGAAGCTGGCGGAGGATCTTCGCCGCTTCCTGGACGAGAAGGGCGTGCTGGATCTGGAGGTCACAACCGCAGAGACCATCGTGACCAATCCGAACTCCGGAGAGTGGATCAAGGGAATGCTGATCGTCCTTGCGGACATGGGACTGGTGACCTACTGCGGAAAGATCGTTCGCAGTCCCGGCCTATTCGAGGGGGATGGAACGAAACAGCAGCGTTCGGAGTATCTTCTCGAACGGCTGGCGTTTGTACGAGCGGCGTTCCGTCTGGCTGGTCACAGCGAAGTCGTGGTTTACAGGGGGATGTCGTCGGAGTCGGATTGGAGGGACCTCCCGCGGGCGGTTCTCTCGTGTACGTTCAGCCTTCGTGTGGCCAAGGCGTTTGCGGATTTCGGTGTGGAAAGCAAGGCGCGAACGTCCTACCTGATGAAACTCACGGTTCCTGTGGAACGGTTGTGGATGACCTACTGTGAGACAGCGGGGTTCAACGGACGGTACTTGGAAGCTGAAGCGCTTCTCCTTAATCAGGGATCTGGGTTTTTCTAGAAGCTGAACCGGAGAGGATCCATCTCCTGAGGAGAAGAAGCGCAAGGACTGGAGAGGGATGCGACAAAGCGCGAAACCCGTGCTTCTACGGGAAGCACCATCGGAAGCCAACGTCAGCGACAATCCCAACCCCTCCAACACTTGGAGCCCACGGCAACAAGACCACAACGTCCGCCAGCAGGTAGGCGGGCAAACTCCCTAGTGCAATCTCGACCCCCATCAGTCCGCAAGATCCCCATGCAGCGAGCTTGTACAGGAACGCAACCGCAGCTCCTGCTCCCAACGTGAAACGCAGATGGGTGTTACCGATTGCTAAGCTCGAGAATGCATCACGGAGCACAACCCGAAACGGTCCGGCATGAGGGAGAGTCATCTCTACGGCAACCCCGTCGTTCAGAGCACGGCGAACGGAGACGGCACACGGAACCTCAAGGCCGATCGCCCAGTGGGTAGAATCACCGGCGGAGGAGAAGCTCAGAACGATCATGAAAGTCGCAATGGCAAGGAGGATCAAACGGTTTGTCGCCATGCAGAGAGGATAGCGTAGTTCGGCGTGTCTTCACGAACCGGCTGTATCATGGAGTTGGTATCGAGTGACCGGATGCGTGATGCCACGGTTGCTATGCGTGAAGAAGCTAGGCTCTTGTCGAGTCTCGCGGAATCGTGGTATTCTGGAACCAGCGTCCGGCATCGATGGGGGAAAAGGAGGAGTCCGTGCGAAAATTACAACTTGCATTCTCCAAGATGGAGAAAGGGAAGCAGTTGCTGGCCCGCTTGGAGGAGCTAAACGACGCCGGCGAAATCACGGAGGAGCAGTTGACGAGCAAGAAGGAGCAATACTCGCAGCTGATCGAGGAAGGGACAAAGGAGATCGAGTCCATTAGGACCGCTCTTGTGACGAAGGTTGAGGCCCTCAAGCGCGATCTGGAGAAGTACCCGAAAGAGCTTGAGGATCTTGAACTGAAGAGCAAGCTCGGGGAAATCCCGGCGGAGAGCTACGCGCGACGGGAGCAGCGGCTACGCGCCAAGATCGATCGCCTGGAGAAGGACGTCGAAGAAAACGAGAAACTTCTTGAGGCTGAAACGGCGGAGGACGCCGGCGGCTACATCGAGATCAAACTGGAGAAGCGCGGCCTTCTTCGCCGTCCGGATTGGCTGTAGGCACGATGGTTCGAACCAGCTGAAACCAAGTGGCTGATGTCCGGAGTTCTTCGTGATTCAGACACCGATGGATACTGTGTCGCCCCATCATGATCGTGAAGCGAAGAGCGCATGCGAAAGACATGGGTGATTCGGGGATCGAGTTCGTTGTGGCAGAAGGGCGGGCATGTTCGAATACGCCCGCCCTCAGAAGATTCCACCGAATCGTTCGCGATCAGAAGATGAGTTCGTTGATCACGCGGCTGACAACCTCTTCCTTCCACAGCACTTCATAGCGGACAAGAACCGCGGCGGCATCGGCAGAGATCAGCAGCTCCAACGGATCCTGGCCCGGATAGACAGTGACGGGTCGATTGTCGACAAGCAGCCACCGGCCTCCGATCTCCTGGACAATCGCTTCCGCCTGCTCCCACAGAAGCTGGTTCAGGGGAATCGGCTCCGGCACGACGGCGAACCATCGGCGGATCTGGACGGCATCATCGAATGCCGGCGACAGGTAGATCAGGTCGACAACCTCGTTTCCATCAATTCGCCAGCTTTGCCACGGAATCGGAATCGGGAAGAACGGCTGACCGCCGATCGACCACAATGCCGCCGCATCGATCAGCGACTCGAACTGCTGACCACCGGTGAGTTCTAGCCCGATGTGAACGCTCTGGCCGGGGGAAACTCCCATCCGCGGGCTTGCCCAACGAACGCGAACACCACCCGAACCGTAGCCGATCTCGGGAGGCGCCCCCCAGCCGTCGTACCAATCGGTGATCCACTCGGGGGAGAACGGCTCGTAGAAGATCAGCTCGATGTCGTCCATCCGCTCGGGCCAGATGTTCACGATGTCGATATTCACAAGTGTCCGGGCCGCTGTTCTCACCGGCGTCAGTGGACGAAGGGTTATGTCGGGGATGATCGCGATCAGTGGTTCGACCCTTGACTCCGACATCGCGAAGCGGATCTCACGGCTGGTGGTTCCGAGATTGAGGGTTCCGTCCCCATCCAGGTCGGTCACATTGACGCGAACGGTTTCCAGACCTGCTGTATCGTTGCTTTGCTGAGCATCGTGGAGGTATCCGATCCACGGAACTCCGAGGGTTGTCCCGCACTCGAACACACGGACCGCGTGTCCGCCGGTCGGCTGTCCGCTCGAATTGTCGTAACTGAAGACAAGTTCGACGTCTTCGCCCTTCTGGATTTGCTCGCACAGCCAGTTGAATGTCACGGCGGCGCCATCGTCCGTCGATGTGATGCCGTGGCGGGTGAAGTTTCCGGCCGGAAGTGCCTGACCTGCAGAAGCACTTCCGTATCCGCGGCCTTGATGGCGGTGAACAAGGCTGTTCGTGAGACCGTTGTCACTGAGGTACTCGAACTTGCCGTTGAGCATCGGTTGGAACCAGACGCCTGACCCATTTGTTCGGCTTGAAGCAGTCCGGTTGGCGTAGGTGTCCAGCTTGCCCACGAGCGTATTGTCGCCTCTGAGCCCTGCCTGGTGATTATGAGGAATGCTGATGCCGTACCGATTCTCCAGATACTGGAGGCTGTTGGCGATCGCCATTGGGAAGCACTGATTTACTGCACACTGGACATTGACCGCGTTGGGCTGCGTGTGCTGGGTGTGCAGCGGAACGATCATCCGCGAGATGTCCGCATAGTAATCCGCTAGAGCCGGCGCTGCATCGATCACCCAAACGGGGCCACCAACCCCCTCTGCATTCCACATGGCCCGTTCGACGGGGAACACAGTCGAACGATTGGAGAACTGAGTCGTGGCTGTGCGATCGAAGGTAGAGATCGGCTCTGAAGTTGCGTTGACGGTGGCCGGAAGCTGACCGACCGGCTCACCGCCCTGCCTGGAGAGCGCGAAGTACGATGAGATCGGGCCTGAGGGATCCTCAACGCTGAACGGGAGATTCCACACAACCCATCCCATCTCCGTGCTGACGTTCAGATAGCCCTGTGCCAAGCCTGTGGCGGCGGCCATCCGCTCGGGATCCACCGTCACTCTTCCCCATGCGGAGAACGGCTCTTTCGCCTCCATGAATTCGAACGAGACTTGTGCGAAGCTGACGCCCTGATACGGCCTGATGGAAACGCCTTCATCGCGAGATTGACCGAAGCAGAAGATCCCGAGTACAGCGACAAGAAAAACCGTAGTAAGCGTCTTCCATTGAGAGCCGCGGAGACCTTGCCGCGGCCTGGTTTGAGCACGACCCATTGTATGACGGTCCACATGCCGCATGACTGCCACCTCCCATGATCCGTTCCCTTGTCTGTGAACGACTTGCGGGCACAGACATTCGTCTCTTCCGAACGCTGCGGGGAACCCTGCTTGAGATGAGATTCAAGGGAAGCGAAGAGTGCGGTGAAAGGCAGCGCAGACGGCGCTGTCTTGGATCGCGAGTCGTGCCAGGGTTGTCCCCAGTCGCGTCTTGGTGATCTATTGCTTAGCGTAGAACTGGGTTGGACTCGAAGTCAAGCGTTGCAGTTGAGATGAAGTGGCTCTTCTTGCGGTGAATGTAGGACTTTACAGTAAGGAGAGATGTGCTTTGGGCATCCACGATCCGTAGCGCATCCCAAGCAACGTCTTAAGCCACAACTGAGGCAAGCAGAGGTGTCTCGATCAGGGCGGGCTAGCCTGAAGTAAGGTGTTGCTGCAGCGTCCTTCGCCACGGTTGCGGCATCTGTTTTCGTCATCGAACAAGCAGGCGATTAAGAGGATGTCAAGTGCTTGGCCAACCGCTTTGCCAGTGCAACGATCGTAAGAATCGGGGGCATCCCGGGTGCCTTCGGGAGGACGCTTGCGTCGCACACGAAGAGGTTCTTGATCTCGGTTTCGAGGTTCTCATCGACGACCTGGCCGATCGCTGCCGTTCCACCGGGATGAGCTCCCTGCGGCACGGAGACGATGATTGAAGAGGGATCGGCGCCCGCTTGGATCAGGATCTCCCTGGAGATCGCTGAGCCCTCACGCAGTCGCGCCCAATCATCTTCGGTAACGGGCTTGGAAACGGATCCGTCCGAGTAGACCGTGCCAACGGCATCATCGGCTGTCTTTGTCATCATCCCCAGGATCCCGTTCGAGGGGTACGAGAACGCTCTCGGTCCGAACTCCATCGATCGCACCATCCGCGAGTGATTGGCATAGGGCGAGAGGATGAACCCTTTGCTGTCGTGGAACTGATGATTGACCAACGCCATGCTTGGCTCACGAACCAAGCTGAGGTCCTCGGTTACGCCGTAGGTGTTTACCAGCAGGTCGGTGAACAATCCCCTTCCCGCATCGGGGATCCCGGAGTTCTGCAGAATCGGCGGAGTCCCCAGCCCGCCTGCGGCGACAACAACAACGTCTGCCATCACGTCGACATCTCCGTGAAGACCGATTGCATGGATCCCTCGGGCGGAGCCGAGATCTTGCAGCACGCGCTGCACGGTCGTGTTGTACAGAATCTCAGCGCCGCCGGCCGTTGCTTCCGCAAGGTAGTCAAGCGCCGTCCACTTGGCGTGGTTGGGGCAACCGAACACACATTGTCCACACGCCTTGCAGAGAGCGGGATCAATGAACTTGGGCATCAGCTCCATCTCGTAGTCAAGTTCCTGTGCTGCTGCCATGATCGCCTCGGATCCCTCGGAAACGAGCGTCTCACTGATCGGTGCCACGTTCAGATCCGTTTCCGCTTCGGCGATGCTTTCTGCCAGGTGCACGCCGAGGTCTGCCAGCTCGGTCTCCAGGCAACGGGTGGCGTTGCCGCAGGAGACCACGGATGAGCCGCCGGCCATGATCGTTCGCCAGAGGATCACGCCTTCCTTGGACTTTCTAGGAACCTTCGTCACGCGGTTGGCGTCGAAGAACGCGAGGGAGTGCCGAAACGACCCAAACTTCTCGTGCTGCTTTCCGCGCTCGATGACGACAACGTTCGCACCACGTCGCCGCAACTCACGCGCCAGCGTGGCGCCTCCTGCGCCTGAGCCGATGACTGCAACATCGTAGTGATTGCTGGACATGATTCAGCCCTCCGTTGCCTCCGGGGGAGGCCGCTTGCACCCGGAAGGAGTGTAGGGCGAGAGGGTCCTTCGAGGCCAAAGAGCGAAATGTACGGAGATGCGAGCGCCGGTCTATTGCTCGCGGTCGACGTCGATTCCCGGGTCCGCGATCTTGATGAAGCCGCAACGCCTTCCGGATCCTCGTCTAGGATCCACACAGCGGGGACCTCAGGCCAGGATGTGGTCCCCGGTTTCCGGCCCTCCGGAGGAATCTCTTCCGGCACGAGCTGTCGCATCATCGCGCAAGTCACAGATGAAGGCATCTCGCTCTCATCAGCCACGTATCGGAATCATTGCGTGTCTCCATGAGCTTGCTGTGAGATGATCCGCGATTCCTAGCGACGGTCCGTTCGACGATTCACATCTACGTGTGCATGACCGCCTGTCGAACAACGCCGACCCAGGGAAGGCAATGCGGGGTGGGTGCGCAATCGAAATCGCCGTGCCCGATGGACTCCGCGAAGCGGACATCATGCTAGAGACAGGATGTATATGGTAGATACTACCGGGTTAAGCATACGTCTAGCCGTTGTACGATGAGATCGTATCTCATACAGTAGGCGAACATCTCGAAACGGCAAACCCCGCGAAAGCAGGGGACGCAAAGTCACGGATCTACGGGAGGAATCCTACGATGGCCGGACCCCCGAAGGATGACACAATCTACTTTGTCTCTGACGTCCATCCCCTCATGTACTGCATTCTCAAGCGCACGATTGTCCTTCCTACCGACGTCCAGCCGCACTCCACTGGATTTCGCCACGTAATCCCGATGGCCCGATGTTGAACAAGGAGGAGTCGATGAGGATGCGGGCAACAGAGTGGTGCTTGGTGGCGGTGTTGGCCGTCTGCGTGTGTTGTGCGGCATCGATGGCTTCAACATTTCGCATTGCACTGGGAACGACGCCGTCGACGCTTGATGTGCACTGCACATGGGAGCTTGCTGCACGACAGCTAGGGGTTCACGTATTTGAGACACTGGTCACGTACGACGACGAGTTTCGAGTGATTCCTCAGCTTGCTGAATCATGGCGCATCAGCGACGACCGCTTGCTGTACGCATTCACCCTTCGTGAAGGGGTTCCGTTTCACACAGGCGAAGAGCTGACGGCAGCTGATGTCGTTACATCGATTGAGCGGTTCCGCCGGATCTCGCCGGGAAGAGGAAGACTGCGGCTCGTTTCGGATGTACGGCAGACGGATCGATACACGCTCGAAGTTGAGTTGTCAGAGCCCTGTCCGCTCCTTACAAGGCTAGCGACGCCCGACCCGTTTCTCGCCATCTACCCGGCAAGCGTGGCATCGGAGACGGACGATCCGATTCCAGCGGCAGCTCTTGTCGGGACCGGTCCTTACGAGATCGCCGCGATAGAGGACGATGGTTCGGTTCGCCTGACGCGATTTGAGGACTACCGGTGCGATCAGCGTTTCCCGGGGCCGACCGGGCTGGGCGGAAAAAGGCAGCCAAGCACGGCGCAGCTGATGTTTGTGTGGGGCGAGACTCAGATGGACAGGCTGGACGGCGTGATGGTTGGATACTACGATTACGGTGGAATCTTGCCGGTCATCAAGGCCGACGACCTCCGCGAGATTCAATCGGTTGCCGTCCATGTCGTTCATCCGAGCTACGCGCCTGTCATCGAGATCAACCATCGCATGCCGCCGGGGAATTGCCTTGGATTCCGACAGGCGGTGGTTGCCGCTCTCGATATGGAGCGAATCCTTCAGGAGATCACCTACGAAACGAGCGGGTTCTACCGGGCGCAGCCTGGGCTCTTCTTCCCGGAGCAGACGATGTGGCACACGTCCGTCGGGATTGATGCCTACCTCAGGTACGAACCTCAGGAGCTGGTCGAGTGGTTGGCGTCGTCCAACTTCGGCAGCCAGCCAGTGGTGCTGATAGCGAGTGATCACTTTTGGAGTCGTTGTTGTGCCGCCGAGGTGGCCCGGCAGCTTGAGTCATGTGGTGTCTGCGTAGAGGTCGTCATAATGAACAGGCAAGCGCAGCTTGCGAGGATCGCTGAGGGAGCGGATTGGCACTTGGCGATCAACTGGATGGGAGTGGAATTCGACCCGATGGATATCACGGACCGCGTGACCACTGGGCGAGTAGCAGCCAACGGGTACTCGAGTGAGGACGTCGATGCGATGGTCGACCGTCTCCGCTTCGACCGTCTGACGGAGGAGCGCCGATCGGCGCTTGCCGACCTGCAGCAGCGTGTGTGGGAGGACATTCCATTCATTCGAATCGGAGATTTCTTCGGACTGGAAGCAACGGCGAGTTGGATGCAGGGCTACACAGCCTTCTGCGATTCCCCGAGGTTCTGGACATGCACAAACCGCTGACATTCTTGTCCTTATCGAACGGAGAGCGGCGTAACCCATTGCGAGACATCAGCAGTGGCAGTCGACGAAGGTGTGGTTGGGCAGGTGGTTGCTAGGGCCGGTGATCGACCTGGGCTTCACCCACGTATGACTATCGAACAGGAGGTGAAGCGAATCTCCTGACGTAGAAGCGGTGACCTTCATGGCTGAGCGGGACAAGCGTGCCTTGCTCGATCATCTGCTCGATCAGTGACCAGTCGGCGTTGGCGCGCGCAAGGAACTCGACTACGGCGTCTTCCCGCATAGGATGTACGGAGGTGATGCTGAGGAGATCGCTCTCCGCGTTCCCGGTGAACGCGAAGGCATTGCCTTCGTATCCGATCAGGTATTGGACGTGATCGATCTTCTCGCGAAAGGTCTGATACGCGCGGCCGATCGCCTCTTCGTCCGGTGATTGCACACCGGCTTCTGCGGGAGGGCGCGTCGGGATCGATAGATAGGCGGTCGTAGGATGGAGTTCCGCGACGAACTCCGCGACTGCTGCGAGATCTTTGGGAGAGTCGTTCATCGCGCGAACAAGCATTGTCTCTGTGGTCAGTTCACCGTTGTAGACCGCCGCGAATCGGGTCATTCCGTCGAGGATCGTATCGAGTTGGAGTGCCTTGTGGGGACGGTCGATACGGCGCCACAGATCCTGCTGAACGGCGTCAACTTTCACCGAGACCCAGTCGGCCTTCGCAAGGTCGTCCCGGGCATTCGGCTTCCAGAGAAGAGAGGCATTGCTGATGACAGCGATCTTGATCCCCAACGGTCGCAAGAGGTCAATGTGGCGGCCAAGACGAGCATCGAGCGTTGGCTCGCCATCCGGTACGAACGCGAGGTAATCGATGGGTTCAGCGCGGCGCTCCGCATCGTTGAGCTTGTTCTCCACAGCTTTCCGGAGTTCCTGCGAGGTGTGAAAACAGGCCCTGTCGATCTGCATCGTGCATGCACGACCCAACTGGCAGTAGACACAGGAATAGCTGCAGATCTTCGGGGGAATATGATTGATCCCGAGACTGCGTCCCAATCGTCTCGAGGGGACTGGCCCGAACACGATCATCAGAACCTCCTGGCGGAGCAATGGGATCAGAGGGATGTGTAAACATCATCGGCGGAAGCCGGGTGTTCGCAGGACACTGCTCCACTCATCCGGCTGAAGCATAGCGGATGCTGAAAGCGAATCAAGCGGTTTGCATCCACCCAAGTCTTGCCGGGTGGAACCGGGTTTGTTCACCGGGTTCCAATTGAGAGGGACGGTGTGGTTGGGATCGGACTCTTCGCCGGCGCACGCCCCACGGAACTCAAGTCGGGTTGCGTCATCGACAGAGCTTGTGGGCCAAGGCAATCGGAAGGGGGGGCAGTAGGTGCGCTGGAGGATCGGTTGCAGCGGATCGGAGGTTCGGTGTTGGATATTCGGTAGTTGAGCGCTGCATCGTCCTTGCCGCGCTGTCATGTGGCATGGTTCGTGCCATACCGGCCCGATGAATCGTAGGGGTTGCCAGTGTCGAGGGTTGAGCGGGTTGCGGAAGAGGGGCTGCAGCAGGAGAAGTGAATCGGACCGAGCGGAGAACGTCCCATGCCGGGAACGAACTGCGGGAGTTGCGGCCGTGCCGTAGGCTCTATCGGATACGGGATCGCGAGCACGCGGCGGTGGACTGGCGCGTCACGACTTGAGGAGCGATCCTGACGGTGCGAGGTTCCCGCCGGAGCTTGCTCCCTGCCTTGATCTGCTCGAACAACATTACCCCCGCGTTGTAGCCGATCTCGTACGGCTTCTGATCGACCACTGTCAGTGGAGGAACAAGCACCGTTGAGCAATCAAGATTGTCGAACCCGAGCAGGGAGATCTGCTCCGGGCAGTCGATGTTCAGTTCGCGCAAGGCCTTCAATGCGCCAAGCGTCATCGGGTAGTTCGTGGCGAACACGGCAGTGATGTCCGTGTTCTGGAGGAGGTATTTCGTGGCTTCACAGCCTTCCTCGATGTGCGAATAGGCATCCAGGACCAGCGATGCGTCGAACGGGATGCTATGGTCGGCGAGTGCTTGCTGGTATCCGAACAGGCGTTCCTTGAACGTCTGGATCTGACGAACACCGATGAGCAGGCCGATCCGTCTGTGCCCAAGCTGGATCAGGTGGCGTGTGCCCTGGTACGCGCCATCGATGCTGTCGGCGAAGATTTGATCGATGTTGAAGCGCTCGATTTGTCGAACCATGGCAACCGCGGGAACGCCTTGGTCCAGGATGGGGCGGAGGTTCTCGCGCCCGGCTGGTGTGGGAGCTACGATGATGCCTGCTGCGCCGCTGGCCACCATGGCCTCGAGGTAATCGCGTTCGCGAGAAGACTCGTCTTTGGAATTGCAGTACCAGATGTTGTATCGGTGACGTTCTGCTTGCTCCTCGATCCCTTGGGCAACGATCTGGAAAAACTGATTCCGTGGATCGGGCAAGACAACACCGATGGAGCGGGATCGTCGCTTGCGGAGCATACGCCCTGTCGAAGATGGGCGGTAGTCGAGTTCGGCTACGGCTTCTCGTACGCGTTGCTGGAGCTCGGCGCTGACGAAACGGGTCCCGTTGATCACATTGGAAACAGTGGCAATCGAGACACCAGCCCGCTGTGCCACATCCTTGATCGTCGGTCCCTGCTTTGTCATGATTTCTGCTCCTAGTCTATGAAATGCATGATCCATAGATCCTGATGGCAACATCAAGCAACCACTGTCGCACACGCATAAAAGCGTAGCGCAACAACGATTCTATAGCAAGGATAGCAGGCCGGAATACTCGGGGATGACATCGGCACAGAAGCGGCGGATGCCGTCCTCGGTCTTCGCGTGCCGGGACATCTCATTGAGCACGGCAAACGGAATCGTGGCAATCCCCGCGCCGGCAAGTGCCGCCGCCCGAACATGCCCGACATGCCGGATGCTTGCTGCGATGATCTCCGTGCTGAGTCCATAATTGGCGAAGATCGTTGCGATTTGCCTGACAACCTCGCTCCCGGTTGGGAGCGTCTCCTGTGCGGAGCCAGCATCTTGTTCCGGCTTGCGGAAGTCGTCGATCCGCCCCATGAAGGGACTCACGTATCGGGCTCCTGCCTTGGCTGCGAGCAGTGCTTGCTCCGCAGTCATGATCAGCGTTGCATTGACGGGGATCCCAAGGTCCGCCAATCGGCGGATGGCAACGAGGCCACGGAAGTTGTCGTGGTCTCCGGTGCCATCGTTCGTGTTAATGGGGATCTTGATCACAACGTTGTCTTTGAGAGGGTTAAAGCGGTGGTGCAGCTTCCGCGCTTCGGAAACCATCGTCTCGGTATCAAGGCCGATCACCTCGAGACTCACGGGACCCGGAACGATCCGGCAGATCTCCTCGATGTGGCGTGCAATGTCGAACCCAGGGCCGGTGCTTGCTTGTACGGCCTTTCGGATCAGGGTTGGGTTCGTTGTCAATCCGTCGACGATTCCCCACGAACAGGCTTCCTTGATCTCTCGGAGATTGGCGGTATCGATGAAGATCTTCACAGGGCGCTCCCTTCAGGCGATGCGTGCAATGCGTCGCAGCAGGCATCCAGGAAGAAATAAACGAAGGTCGCTCCGGGATCTTGGGTGCCTTTGACCTTGTCGCCGAGCCAGCGTGCTCTTCCTGTCTTGGGGAGTAGCTCGGCTGAGTCGGCGGCCCCGCGCTTGGCAGCGGCGGTGGCAGCTGAAAGCACGGCGTCAAACGAGCCATCGGTCGAAAGAGCAGTGTCGGCGGCGTTGCAGGCGGGAATGAGTGCATCGAGGATGGTGCGATCGCCAACGTCTGCATGTCCGCGGGTCTTGATGCCTTCCGCAGCCGCTTGCAGCATTGCGCAAAAGTCGGTGGCAGAGAATTCGCCTTGGCCTGTGATGCAGTTGCTTGCGTACATGAGGGCGGTTGCGAAGAACACGCCGAACGTGGAAGCTGCTGCGTTGTTGAACGTCATCCCCAACGTTGCGAGGAGGCGATCCGGCGGATCGCCTTCCAGTTCATCGAGTCGAGTGTCGATGGCCGTGAATCCCTTGGTGACGGTGACACCAAGGTCACCATCACCGCAGGCTGCGTCCAACACCCGTAACTCCTCGCTCCTAGCCTTCATCTTCTCCGCAATGACGTGGAACGCGTCGCGAAGCACCTCACTGTTGACTGTTTCTGATGACATCCTGTTGTCCCCTTGTTCCGGTTCCGTGTTGCCGTCTGGTCGCTTCTCGCAACAGGCGATGCAGAGTCTAGGGGCGCTGCACCTGCTGAAGAAGAAACGGTGAGTAGCAAGGTGCATCGAGTAGGTGCAGAAGTTCATCATCCAGCCGGAGGAGACTGATCGATGCTCCCTTCATCTCCATCGATGTGGCGTACTCACCCACGAAACATCGTTCGATGCGGATGGCTTGCTCTTTCAAGACACGAGCCACGCGGCGATACATGATGTAGAGCTCGGATGGAGCGGTGGCTCCCAGTCCGTTGACCAACACGGCGACACGGTCGTCGGCATGGAAGGGAAGATCCTGAATGATCCGCTCCAGCATCACGTCGACGATCTGATCGGCGGGCTTGATCGGACCGCGATCGATGCCTCGTTCGCCATGAATGCCCATTCCGATTTCCATCTCGGTGTCCTCCAGGGTGAATGTGGGGACACCGGCGGCCGGAATCGTACACGGGGAAAGAGCTACTCCCATACTGCGGGTATTGAGTCCGGTCTTATCGGCAACACGCTTCACTTCATCGAGGGAAGCACCTTCGGCCGCCTTGGCGCCGGCGGTCTTGTAGGCAAAGTAGATGCCGGCAATTCCGCGCCGGGATTCATGTTCCGTTGCAGGAGCGGAAGCGACATCGTCACTTCCAAGAGATGTCTGGACCTCAATTCCTTCGGCCTGTGCCATGTCCGCAGCCATCCCGAAGTTCATCACATCGCCGCCGTAGTTGCCGTAGAGATAGAGAACTCCTTTGCCAGCGTGGATAGCGCGTGTTACGTCGAGCATCTCGCCAGCGGAGGGGGACGAGAAGACATCTCCTACGGCAACACCGTCGGCCAACCCTTGCCCAAGGTATCCCAGGAACAGCGGGATGTGGCCGGAGCCGCCGCCGGTTGCGATAGCCACTTTGTCTTTGACGGGAGCATCAGCGACAACAAGGCCTCGGGTGCCGCGTTCCGAAACCGCTGCAGCCTTCAAGTGATCAGGAAAGGCGGCCAGAATGCCATCGATCATTTCATCGACGTATGTGTCGGCCGAGTTGAGAATCTTCTTCATGTGTCCCCCTTCTCTGGAGCTATGGTCTCCGAGTTCCTAGAGCTTCTTGGCCAGCCACTTCACGAGGTTGACGGAAAGCTTCTTGGACCCAGGCCAATCGACGAATCCTCGCCCCCAGTGAGGAGCACAATCCGACGCAAGCGCGAACGTTCTTCCTTCTCCGTAGGAACCGACGACAACGATGGGGTCGCCGTTGTAATCCGCAAGGACTTTGGCATCGCCCTTCGCCTGGATCTGGTTGTATCCGGAGAAGAGAACGGGAGCGCCTTCCCAATCGATTCCCTTCATGATCGGATGAGAAGGATCGATGATGTTGGGTTTCATGCCTTCCGAGAGCTCGACGCGATCGTCCCAAGGATGACACGTTACAGGGAGCGTCTCCTCAAGCGGCGTGTTGTGCCACTTGGCCTGACCGTACATCCCTCCGAACGACAGCCAGCCACCGACGCCTGCCAGGCCGCCACCTTGCTTGACGAAGTCCTGCAGGGCACCTAAGCGATTCTTCCCCATCGGGCAATTGAGGAAGCGGTCTTCATACATGATGATCGTGTCGGTCCCGATGTCGCTGAAGATGACGACATCGTAGGAAGAGAAATCAGCCGGGAAGTCCCTTTGGGCTTTGCTTGTGGGGATGTAGTGCACGTCAAGTTCCGGATCGCTGCGCAGAGCGTCGAGCATATGCGCTGCTTCGCTATGGACGATTCCGTCCGTCCACGCGTTCATTCCCTTGACATAGGTCGTGATAAGCATGACCTCATCGCCTGCGTAAAGCACTCGTATCATCTGAGCCCTCCTTTGCGGGTCAGGTGGATCTGTTCTATAGCTTGATGTCACGCATCGGCTTGCGCCCGAGAATGCAGATACCTAGTAGGGCGATGACAAGAATGAGTCCCTGAGCGATATCCTTTGCATAGAACGGGAGGCCGATCATTGTGAATCCGTTGCTGAGGCTTGCCATGAAGACGGCGGACAGGATGATCCCCGGGGCATTGACGACGCCTCCTTTGAGGAACAGGCTGCCCAAGAAGACAGTGATGACGGTGGGGAACAGATACCCCTGTCCCATAGAGGGGTTGGCGGCTCGCAGCATGGACAGCAGCAGCAAACCGGCGATTCCCGACAGGAGTCCCCCGAGAACGAAAGCCATCGTGCGATTGAAGCTTACATTGAGCCCAACGTGCTGGGCGGCGTCCGGGTTTCCTCCGGTGGCATACATGTACCGACCCCGTTTTGAGTAGCCATAGAAGAGGATGGCGGCGATGCCGATGATCAGGAAGGTGAACACTGCATTGGGGATGACGCCGAACGTGTAGCTGCTTCCGAACAGCTTGAAGAACTGCGGTACGTGAAGCGGGTAGATCTCGGCCCCCCCGGTGATGTACTTCGCCACGCCTTGGAGAAACATCATCATGCCCATCGTGACGATAAACGAAGGGATGCGCGCACGAACCACAAGGACCGAGTTGATCAATCCGACACCGACACCGACGGCAAGACAAGTTACGAAGATCAAGACGGGGTTAGCCTCATTCATCATCATTGTAATGCCGATAACCCCAACAAGCGATGTTGTAGCAGCGAACGACATGTCGAAGTCACCGTTGATGACAATCCCGCCCAGTCCCAAGCCGAGAATTCCGATGATGCTTGCTTGCCGGATGATGCTGAAGATGTTGACCGGGCTGTAGAACCTGCTTTGCAGCAGGGAGAAAACAATCCAGATCAGAACTGCAGCAACGAGCAGACCGTACCTCACCAAGAAACCACGCCAGTTCCAGCCCTTGGATAGCTCAAGGGTTTGCTTCCCACCTTGGTCGGGTTGTTGGTCATGTTTCGTGTTCACTGAGCATAGCCCCCTAGAACGCCCACTTGAGCACTTGTTCCTGGCTGTCAATCTCGTCTCGTTTGAGTTCCTTGACGATCGTTCCATCCTTGAAGACGTAGACGCGATCTGAGATCCCGATCACTTCTCCGAGTTCGGATGAGATGAAGATGACGCCAAGTTGGTGTTGCTCTGCCAGTCGCCTCAATAGGTCGTAGATTTCGTGTTTCACGCCGATATCAATGCCTTGGGTCGGCTCATCAAGGATGATGACCGATGCCTCTTCGCGCTTCGCCAGCCATCGCGCAATGAGAATCTTCTGTTTGTTCCCTCCGCTGAGACTATCCACGTCTTGATGGATATCGGTATAGACAAGGCGAAGATCTTCGTTGTCGGCGATGTGCTTCGCGATCCGAGCTTCGGCCCGTCCGTCGATCAACCTGAGTTTGTTGAGGAGGCGTGGCAATACAGGGATCGTGAGGTTCTCCTCCAGATTGAACAGGTTGAACAGACCGTGACGAGCTCGATCCTCCGGAATAAGAAAGATGCCGTGCTCGATCGCCTGCGCCGAGCTTCGCAGATCGAGTTCTTCATCTCTGAGGCGAATGGAGCCGGCCGTTTTCCGGCTTAACCCGAAGAGAAGCTCTGCGAGTTCCGTTCTGCCGGATCCGACAAGGCCATAGAAGCCCACGACTTCGCCGGGAGACAGTGTGAGAGATACGTCGTGGAGCTTGTTGGCATCGGAGACGCTGTCCACCTGTAGCAAAACGTCGTCAGAGGGTGTCGCCTGGACGTCCGGATACAGCTCTCCGATGTCGCGGTTCGTCATGTATCGGATGCAGGACTCTTCGTCCAGATCCGCGGCATCTTTCACGACAACCTTGACCCCATCCCGAAAGATGGTCACGCGATCTGCAATGCGGAAGACTTCGTCGAGCTTGTGCGAGATGAAGATCACGCCGACACCTTGCGAAGTGACATTCTGAATGACTTCGAACAGCATCTCTGCATCGCGGTGCGTAAGACTGGCCGTCGGCTCATCCAGAACGAGCAATCGAGGATTGTGAAACAGAGCGCGGAGGATCTCGATCACCTGCTGTTCGGAAGGCCGCAACGCTTGTACCTCGATACCGAGATCGACCTGAGCCCCTACGCGGTCTCTGATCTTTTCGGCGGTTCGCTGAGTCTTTGGGTCGTGTACACCCCATCTCAAGCGGGTGTCCTCATTGCCGAGGCAGATATTCTGAGCGCCGGTGAGAAACGGGATGAGATTGCGCTCTTGGTACACCATGCTCAGCCCTGCAAGGAGCGCATCGTGTGGTGAGCGGAATGTCACGGGGTTGCCATCGAGAAGGATCTCGCCGGCCGTCGGCCTATGCACGCCGGAGAGGAGCTTGCAGAACGTGCTCTTGCCGGCTCCGTTCTCTCCGAGTAGTGCGTGAACCTCCCCGCTATGAACCTCGAAATCGACATCGTCGACTGCAACAATGCCTGGGAATGCCTTGGTGAGATGGCATGTTTCAAGAGCCGTTTGTTTCTGCATCAAGTGTCCTTATCGTCGAAGCTTCGTAGTGGGGACTGCAGTGGTCCGATGATCGGTGGACCACTGCAGTGTCCGATAGATCTGTGAAAACTAGATCGTGTAAGGATCTCCCCAGTTGTACCAGGCATTCGTAGTTGCCGGGTCGTAGTAGTCGAACAGGCTGTGGACGGATGCGCCCGGAGCAGGGCAGTTCGCTTCAGTGACAAGTGCGCCCTTGCAGTAGATGACCTTGGACACAGGAACCATGGAGTCGGCCGTGTGCGGGGCGACGCCTTGTACCTGAATCTCGTCGATGACCTCCATGCATGTGTGGCAGTACAGCTCGAATGGCTGCGCATAGGTTGCGACGAAAGGCTCACTGGGATCTCGAATGAGGCGGAACGCCTCTGCGCCACCATCAACGCCTGTGCAGAAGATGTCGTCCGCGGTGTATCCGCGATCAAGAACTGCCTTAGCAGCGAACATCCCAAGCGTGTCCCATCCGCCGAAAACCCACTTGATGTCATCGCCGAAGCGGGTCAGCCAATCGTTCATGAAGTTGTAGGAGTCGCCGGAGTAGTCTTCCATCGACACCCATTCGGTGGCAAGTGACTCCATGTTCGGGAAGTCATCGATGATCGGCTGCGCTGCGTACGCACGGCGACGGACGATGTGCCAGCGGCAGCTCAGGTACACGACTCCTCCGACGTTGCCCAGCCGGTTGAGTCCGTAGTAGGCCATCTCAGCGCCTGCGATACCGCCAGGCATTGTAGCGTTCACGATGATTCCAGGCATCGGTTCGGTGTCGAGGCAGTACACACCGATCCCCTGGTCGCGGGCCTGAGCGATGACATCCTGCAGCCCCTGGACGTGGACATACTGGAGGATGATCGCCTCAACGCCGGCGTTGATCAGGGTCTCCAACATGTCATGCTGGGGGCCCAGTTCTCCGCCAGCCATCTCGACTCGAGCAGTCCAGCCTCGCTGCTCACACTCAATCTCGAACTGCTTCACGTTCCGCTGGCAGGACTCGGATGACAGCGAGTGGCCGACAAATGCGATGACTGGACTATCGGAAAGCAGACTTGGCACGGGGAATTCATCGGCAAGCACGACACATCCGATGGCAAAAACCATTGCAAACAGACTCAGTGAAACAACGACGCGTTTCATGTTCATATGTGGCTTTTCCTCCCTCCTGTGGTACCCATGAGTAGCCAAAAAGACTGGTTAGAAATGAATTATGCAGCCCACCTCCTTGTCGCGAGCCATCTTGCGCCGATCGCAAAATGAGTAAAACGTTTTTCCATCATAGAGATGAAGAGCTGTGCTGTCAACCCTTCTGCCGCCAAACAGCGAGAAGCTCAGCCTAGTCAGCGCTAGAATCACGCGATGATGTCGGATAAGGATTGAACTTGAGGCCAATACAGGACGTTGTGAGAAAAACGCTGACCGTGTGAACGCTCTTCATGACGACGGGGGCGTTCACGCTGTCGCACGAACGGAAGGGAGGTTGCGGAATGAAAAGGCGCATCGGAGAACGAAAGGAAATAGAATGGCGTTGGAGATGGGATGGATAGAGGGTTCGCAAGACAAGCAGGAAAGCGGGGATCACGACACCTCCTAAGGGAAGGAGCTAGGATCGATACCGAGAGGGTTGGGGAGGCGCTGAGATGTACGAGAAGGGTCTCACCTGGCTGATAGCAGTCGCGATCGGACTGGTTGCGGTTGTCGCGGCTGCGATCGTCAGCATTCCTGGAGAGCAAGCATCCGGACCGTCGCTTCGGGTGTTGATCCTCGACAACTCTCTGGAGCGGCCGATCTACCGGCCGGAGCGGCAGTGGGCCGTGTTCCTGAAGGGTGTACCGTTTGACAGAGTCCACATGCCATCGCTTGAAGCGGATGTTGCCCTGGAGTCGTACACACACATGATCATTACCGGATCCACGGCTTCGGTGGTCGAGCCCAACGAATGGATCGATGCGGAAGCGGCTCTGGTTCGGGATGCGGTGGAGATGGACCTCGCGATTCTCGGGAGCTGTTTCGGGCATCAGATGCTGGTCTACGCGCTCTCCGGGCCGGAGTACGTGCAGCATGCAGAGGAACCGGAGATCGGCTGGATCGAGATTCGGATGGTCGAAACGGAAGCAGCGGGTGATCCGGTGTTTGCGGAGATCCCGGACATCTGGCATGCGTTTGCGTGGCACAGCGACGAAGTGATCGATGCGCCGGCGCCGTGGACGGTGTTGGGAAGCTCTTCAGACTGCGACGTGCACGTCATCCGCTACGGCGGCGCCAACATCTGGGGGCTGCAATCGCATCCGGAAACGCCTCCGCATACGGCAAAGATGTTGTTGTGGCTGCAGAGGATCTTCTTCGAGTGGGATTCGGAGGAGATCGACGACGCCCTGTGCCAAACGCCCGAAGACGATGGAATGGCCGCAGCGATCGTGGAACGGTTCCTCACGGTGGGGGAGTCCGAGTTGTAGTGCGGTGGCGATCCAACAGATGCCCGCTCGTGGCAATGATGGCTGGGAGTTCAAGTCGTGCGGAAGGGGAGGGCCGAACATGAGAAATGCTAATCTGGTACGGGCTCTCCGTGAAATGGCCGATCGCCTCGATCTGGACGGCGTTCCGTTCAAACCACGCGCGTACCGCCGCGCTGCGGACGTGATTGCATCTCTTGTCGAGCCGATCGAAGCCCTTGTGAAGGAAGGGAGACAGGGACAGCTTCCGGGGATCGGAGAGGCAATTGCCAAGAAGATGGAGGAATTCGCTGCCACCGGCAAACTGACGAGCTTGGAGGAGCTTCGAGCGAGACTCCCGATCGATTTGCCTGAGTTGACTCAGGTTGAGGGCATAGGTCCGAAAACGGCGAAGCTCCTCTACGAACAGCTGGGTGTTCGGAATCTTCGCGATCTGGAGCGTGCAGCCAGGGCGGGATCGATCCGCGGTATCAAGGGGCTGGGTGAGAAGAGCGAGATGAAGATCCTCCGTGGACTCGCGGAGGTGAGCCGGATCGAGGGGAGAATCCTGCTTGGGGATGCTTGGAATGCCGCAGAGACCGTGATCGGCGCGTTGAAGGCAACGGGTTTCTTTGAGCGGATTCAAGCGGCGGGATCTCTCCGGCGCGGAAGCGACACGATCGGTGACCTCGACCTACTAGCCGTGTCAGCGGATCCGGGTGCCGCAGCACGTGTGTTTGCGGAGCTTCCTGATGTGGTGGAGGTCCTCGCCCACGGAGAGAAGAAGTCCTCCATCCGCCTCGAAGGCGGGCTTCAAGTGGATCTCCGCATCGTTCCCTCTGGGTCATTCGGCGCAGCCCTTCAGTACTTCACCGGATCGAAGGCCCACAACGTCGCGTTGCGTAAGCGGGCGGTGGAGCGCGGCTGGAAGCTAAACGAGTACGGGTTGTACGACAAGTCAGGTCAGGCGATCGCCGGGGCTGAGGAATCGGAGGTGTACGAGAAGCTCGGGCTCCAGCCGATCCCACCTGAGCTGCGCGAGGATCAGGGGGAGATGCAGCGGGCGGAAGAGCGAACGCTGCCACAGCTTGTTGAACTCGCTGACATCCGGGGCGATCTGCATGTTCACACCGATCGGTCGGATGGCAAGGCGAGCCTCAAGGAGATGGTCGCGGCGGCAAGGAGTCATCGTCTGTCGTACATTGCCGTCACCGATCACGTCAAGTTCGCCGAGGTCATTGGGGGGATAACGCCGGATGATCTGCGAGTACAGCTTGATGAAATTGCGGCGCTTAATGAAGCGTTGGAGAAGTTCCGCGTCCTCTCGGGAGTTGAGGTGAATGTGGATGAGAAGGGCGGATTAGATCTACCGGATAAGCTGCTTGCGCGATTGGATGTGGTTGTGGCCGCGATTCATTCCCACTTCCGCCTTTCCAGGGGCAAAATGACTGAGCGATTGCTACAGGTTGTCGAGAACCCACACGTGGATGTCCTTGCTCACCCGACGGGAAGGAAGATCGGGGAGCGTCCGGGGTACGAAGCGGACTGGGATCTGGTCTTCGAGAGGGCGGCTGCTTCAGGAACGGCCCTCGAGATTAACGCCAACCCGGTCCGGCTGGATCTGAACTCGCAGCTTGTACGGCGGGCGCTGGAGGTGGGGTGCCGGGTGAGCATCGGGTCCGACGCTCACCGCCCCGAGCAGTTCGACTTGCTGTCGCTCGGTGTGATCACGGCGAGACGCGGCTGGGCGCGGCCGGATGATGTGGTGAACGTCCTTCGACAGGATGCGTTGCGTGGATCGAATCGCTAGCGAGCAACTGCCCAAAATTGAGTGGGGATCGTCACGGTGTGAGGGCAGACGGCTTGACGATGCCGACGGATCAGAAGCCGAAAGAACCCGACACGATGCCAAACGGCGTCGTTGCACGTCGTCGGTTCGGAACCCAACTCCGCTGTCAGAGGGCATTCGAAGGCGAAGGCTGATGTCGCGCATCGGACGCGGCGCAGCTCGGTGCCGATGGATCCAAGACCGGCAGTGTCTCCTGCAGGCAGAGAAAGGGTGATGGGCATGGATCGAACGAAGCGGGCTCTCCAGATTTCACAGAGAGCAAGCCGCTGGGATACGGTGGTTCGGCAGGGCACCCGGTGGGTGGCGATGGTTCGAGGTCACCCGGGATGCCGCGGAGTGAAGGAGGAACGCGAGGCGAAGGAGTAGGAGGCGGCGATGACGGATGAGATGCGAGCGCTAATCGAAGAGTTGAACAAAGATCTCGAGTGGGAGTACGCAGCGGCCATCCAGTATGTGCAGCATGGATCGGTGATCACTGGGGCTCAGTACGACTCGATCCAGAAGGAGCTGCTCGTGCATTCGACGGAGGAAATGCAGCATGCGGCGATGCTTTCGGAGCAGATTGACTTCCTCGGCGGGGTCCCAACGATCGACGCGGAGAAGCGGGAGATCTCGGAAGATGCACTCAAGATGCTGAGGCAGGACCTTGAAGGCGAGGAGAACGCAATCCGCCGCTACAAACAGCGTATCCGCCAGGCGGAAGACCTGCAGGAGTACGGGTTGCGGCGTGTGGTCGAGGACATCCTCATTCAAGAAGAGGAACACAAGCGCGATCTGCTGTCTGCCATCGAACAGTGACGCGGTACGCGGACGCACCGCCGGGTCGTGCAAGATCGAAAACCGTGGATCGGGCCGTCGGAATGTGTATGGAGGGGGTCGCACGGGGATGAATCGGATCCGAACTCTCACTTTTCCGTGGGTTAACGCGTATCTTGTGCCTGTTAAGGATGGATTTATCCTGATCGACAGTGGTTTCGCGCTGAACCGGGGCAAACTGATGAAAGGGCTGCAGGAAGAGGGATGCCGACCGGGAAACCTGAATCTGATCGTTGTTACGCACGGAGATGCGGATCATTCCGGGAATGCTGCATACCTTCGGGCGACGTATGGAGCGCCGATCGCCATGCACGCGGCCGAGGTTGAGGCGGTACGGAGGGGGAACCTGTTTCTCAGCCGTGAGCCGCTATCGCAGGGAAGACGACTGCTGAAGCCTCTGATGTCGTTGTTTGGGCCGCGAAGGCGAAATCGCTTCACACCGGACGTTCTACTCCAGGATGGGGATCGGCTTGAGCCGTATGGCCTTGCAGCAACGATTCTGCATGTCCCCGGCCACTCCGCCGGGTCGATCGGTGTGCTCGTCGACGACGGGACATTCTTCAGCGGCGACTTCTTGGAGAACAGGAAGAAGCCATCGCTCGCCACGCTCCTCTACGACGAGGATGCGCTTCGGAGGAGCTTCGAACGTGTGAAGGCCCTGAAGATAGATCGCGTGTATCCGGGACACGGCGGAACCTTCACAATGGACGAGATCCAGAATTGAAGATGATTTCGTAGACGCAACGCTGACGTGTCAGTCTCGTTCGGTGGATCCCGTGTTGCGGCGTTTGGATGATGGGGTTAGTAGCTTATCGCAACGTGCCCAATCGGCGACCTTCTTGAAGCCGAGCTTCCGATAGACCGGCTCGAACGCGCGGTGTTCATGGATCAAGTCTGCAATCAAGCGGTCAGCGCCATGTTCGATACAAGCGTTGACGGCGGCGTTCAATAGCGCTGTGAGGGATGGTTTGTCCGGCGCGTAGATGTAGTAGAGGGCAGCTGTAGTCGGTCGGATCTCGTTAGCGGCCACCAGACATGATGCGATCAGCTCACCGTCTCTTCGTGCACCCAGATGCGCGATGATGCCGGCTTCGTGGTGTGCTTGGAGACACTCGCGGCACCAATCGATGGAGCACTTGTACCACAAAGCGGCGAGGCGGGAGCAGCTTTGCAGATCCCGATCGGGATCGAGGTGCACGGCAGGAGTGCCGGAATTCGGCAGTTTCCCTTGCTCTGCTTCGTAGGCGTAGTACATCTTGTGGCCCCAATCATGGAAGGCGAAGCCCGCCTTCTCGGCGAGCCGAAGTTCATGAGGACACATTGTTGTGACTCGTCCGGTCACGTATGTGACCTGTTTGTCCCGGAGAACGTCGAGGATTGCCGCCAGCAGGAGCCCCGAGGCCTGTTCATGGCCGAAGGTCACACGCGGGAAGAAGATGGTTGCTTCAATAGGCTTGCCCGGGGATGTGGAATCGATTGCAGCACCTACGAAGCCGATCACCTGGTCGTCGCATAGAGCGTAGAGCCAGAGATGGGGATCGAAGCCGGGTTTCGCGATAAGCCTTCGGAGGGACTCAGCATCATGTGCGTACGGCCAAATCCAGCGGCGGGAAACTTCTATCCCGATCCTTACTTGATCGGTATCGAAGTCCGAACTATACATGCGTATACAGTATCTGCTCATTTTCGCTCGCTGCCATCCGATGATCGGGTTGTTCCGATCCCAGAGAGTCTACCCGGGAGTCTCGTTCTGCCGGAAGAGCAGCGTATCTTCGGGCGCGAAGCTTGCGAGGATCTTCCCGCCGAGGCGAAGAGAGGGTGCTTCCTCGCTTGGGATCCGTGCAGAGTGCATCCCGATCGTAGATCGCAGCTGAACCACTGTGGTCTCTCCTTGATACTCCATACCGATGAGGGTCACAGGCATCTGGTTCGCCCGTGTGTTGTCGAGAACGACGGCCTCGATCTTGACGAACAAGACGACAGCCTCTCCGAAATGAAGTTGGCGATCTCCTTGTGCTTGCGCCACGAAGTGATGATCTTGTAACTCAACGGACACTGCACCGTCGGAACGATCGGTGTCGGCGGAGGCGACAACCGCCTCAAAACGGTTGGTATGACCGACGAACGAGGCAGTGAAGGGAGTGGCCGGACGGAGGTAGATATCCGTTGGAGTGCCGACTTGTTCCACATGTCCCATGCTCATCACGGCAATCCGATCGGATGCAGCGAGCGCCTCGATCTGGTCGTGAGTGACATAGATGGTCGTCAGAGAGAGTGACTGCTGGATCTGACGGATCTCGAACCGAAGCGAGTCCCGCAGCTTGGCATCAAGTGCCGACAGGGGCTCGTCCAGCAGCAGAATGCCCGGTTGGGGGGCGAGTGCGCGGGCAAGGGCAACGCGCTGTTGCTGCCCGACCGAGAGCTGATCGGGGCGGCGCTTCTCCAAACCGCGCAGGCCGATCAGATCCAACATCTGCAGCACGCGGGTGCTCGAGTCACCGGTGCGGCGGTAGCGTAAACCATAGGAGATGTTCTGGCGCACGTTCATATGGGGAAACAGCGCGGATCGCTGGAAAACCATCCCCACGCCCCGCCGTTCGGGGGGCAGCGCGAGGATGCTCTTGCCATCGAAGAGAATGTCGCCGTGGTTTACGTGTTCGAATCCGGCGATCAAACGGAGAATCGTTGTTTTCCCGCATCCCGATGGCCCAAGGAGCGTGAGAAACTGGTTGGACGGGGCAGTGAGTGACATGGCTTCGACCGCTACGGTCTTGTCGAACCGCTTCGTGACATCAACTAGGCTGACTTCGACCATTTCGTTCCTCCGAAGATGCGTGCTCCGAATCGTTCGATGACAACGAATGCAATCGCGGTTATCGCCATGAGCAGACAACTCATGGCGCTGGCTCCGCCGAACGATCTTGCCGCGCGCAGATCATTGACGACCAGCGGCATGGTCTTCCATTCCGGGCGGGCAAGCATGATCGTTGCGCTCATCTCTCCGAGAGAAATGGCAAACGCAAGGACCGCGCCGACCAGCAGGCCTCGCCGGATCAACGGCAGTTCGATGTCGAGAAACGCCCGCCAACCGGTGGCGCCGAGACTGCGGGCCGCTTCCACCGGACCACGATCCAGGCCCTCGAGGATCGGGACCACGGCGCGAATGACAAACGGATAGGCAAGAATCGTATGAGCAAGAACGATCGCCAGCCAACCGTGGCCAAGCTGTAATGGAGGGCGAAGAAATGCGGCCAGCAAGGCGGCACCAAGCGCGACGGATGACACACCGAGTGGTGCCATGACAACCGTGTCGAACAGACGACGCCCCCGGAAGCGACCGCGGGCGACGGCAAAAGCGATCGGTACACCAACGACAAGCGCTCCGAGCATCGCTCCGGCTGCTGTCTGCAGGCTGTTCTGCACCGCACGGAGCGGAGCGGCACCGATCAGTGCGTTGTACTCGGGCCGGAAGATCGCGGCATACCAGTCGAGTGTCAGCACAGTGTGCCCCGCCCATGACCGTGTGAACGAGTCGGCGAGGACGCTTCCCAGTGGACCGATGTACAAGATGGCGCACGCCACGATGAACAGCCACAGCAGGCCGCGTCCCCAGCTCCAACGGAACAGCGGCTCTGTCGCGTGATGGATCCGGCCGCCGACGGGTCTTGTGAATCTGCCTTCGAGCAGGATGTATCCGAACGTAAACAGCAACGACAGGATGATCTCGAGGATGGCGAGGGCCGCGCCGGTCGGCTCGTTGAACAGAACGATAAACTGGGTGTAGATCTCGACTTCCAACGTCGCGAACTGTGCGCCGCCGAGTGCCAACACGATTGGGAAGCTGAGGAAGGAGAAGATGAACACCAGCATCGAACTGGTCATGAGGCCGGGCATGAGCATCGGAAGCGTGATCCCGGCGAAGCGGCGGACTCTGCCCGCTCCGAGCGAACGAGCGCTCTCGGTGTAGGCCGGGTCGATCTGCTCCCATTGAGCACTGACCATCCTTGCGACGAGCGGAGCGTTGTAGAACGCGTGTGCCAAGACGATCCCCGGCAAGGAGTAGAGGATCCGGATCGGGGGGGATTCAAGCCCAAACACGAACATCAACGCCTGATTGAGATACCCGTTGTTGCCGAAAAACAGGATAAACCCGACAGCGACCGTGATCGATGGCAGAACAAATGGGACGATCGTCAACGAACGCAGCGTGGACTTGAATGGGAAGCGGTACTTCGTGAACACGTACGCCCAAGGCAATCCGATCGCAATCGACAGCAGCGTACTCCAGAACGCCTGTTTGGCGGTGAACACGATGACACGCAGGAAGTAGGGATCGACAAACACGTCCGTAAGGAAACGGAACGTGAACCGCCCGTTCTCGGTGAGCCCTTCACGAAACAACCGCAGCAGCGGGTAGTAGAACGCCGCGGCAAGGAACAGAAGCGGCAGGAGAATCAGCAACCCACGGCGTGCCCGGCGAACGTTCACCCTCCTAGGATCACCAGAGACCACTCACGCAGCCAGCGATCGAGGTTCTCCGCGATGGCTTCGGGGGAAACCATCACCGGCTGTGGCGGAGTGACGGCATACTGATAGAACGAGACAGGTAGGAGCGCTTCCGGGTTGGCCGGAAACATCCACTCGGTGGTCGGAATGAGCGATTGGATCTCGGTCGACAAGACAAGATCGAGAAAGTCAGTCGCCCAGTCAAGGTGCTCCGTACCTTGAACAACACCCATGAAGTAGACGTTCCGGTAGCCCTGGTTCTGAAGCAACATGACTTTGTGCCGCGCACTGCCGTGGTCGATGACGGAGTAGGCCGTATCGGTAGAGAAGCTCAGGACGATCGGGGCTTCCCCCGCAAGGAACAGGTCGTACGCTTCGCCCCATCCTCCGGCCACGGTTAGGATATTGGGCCTGAGCTGCCTCCAGTAGTCGAGGTACCCGGGATCTCCGTATCGATCGATTGTCCACAGAAGAAACGACAAACCGGGAGACGACATGCGCGGGTCCTCAAGGATGATCTGATTCCGATATCGCGCGTCGAGCAAGTCTTCGAACGTTCGCGCCAGGGTCTCGGTCTCGACGTGCTCGCTGTCATAGACAAAGGTGATGTAGCCGTGTTCGTAGGGAATGAGCGATCCGGAAGGATCCAGCAGCAGAGCCGGATCAACGGCTGCGAGGTTCGGTACATCCTCTGGCGGTATCGACACGAAGAGCTCAAGCCTTTGGGTGCGTGCAAGCTCAGCCGCCTCGATCCCGATGAATACGTCAGCTCCTTGACGTCCCGCTTGACGCTCCTGCAACAGACGGGTGAGCATCGAGCGCGAGTCGGCGACGGCGACGAACCGAACGTCAACCGGGTGTGTGGCCTCGAATGCTTGCTCGATGGAACTCGCAGGTCCCCACGAGGCGAAGCTGTCATACGTATATACAACAAACGGTGTGTCGGCTGCCTGTCCGAAGCAAACAAGGCACACCCCCAACAGAGCAACAGCGGTGACCAGAAGAGTTCGCATGAGACATCCCTCCAAAGCCTCTAGAGGGGGGTGCGAGAAGACCCGTTGAAGCGGTGCATCGGGTGCCAGTTCCTACGCCGGCATTATCCGGTTCAGGTTCCAGGGTCGGCCGAAGTTTCGGCCCTCTCAGCCCGGG
>Ga0272443_10001010_pt1 | contig 44849 bp, 34 predicted proteins | sample SSMAcet12_FD_193581 | JGI IMG/M metagenome (GOLD analysis project Ga0272443, IMG submission 193581) | Marine sediment archaeal communities from Little Sippewissett salt marsh, Falmouth, MA, United States - SSM-Acet-12 | ecosystem: Environmental > Aquatic > Marine > Wetlands > Sediment ...
TGTATTGTGTATTCGATTAGATTTCTGATAATTATGCAAACCAAGAATCAAACTGTGGCGTTTCTCCATACCAAAAAACTGTTACATTAACTTCCCAACTACACAACAACTGTCATATTTTTTTCACAATTTTGGGTAAAATAGGTAATATGTAGGATCGAAACAGATTGAAGCACCCGGTCAACACGGGAAATCTGCCGCTCCTGTTTTGACTCGGAACGAATCGAACGACACGTGCGACTCCCGTTGGTCGCATCGGTCATGCGGCCCGATTTGACTCTCCTTCGGAAGTCCTTACGATTAGCTTGTTGGGTCGAGAACGTAACATCGTCGTACTTTCTTGCTTCTACGGGTAATCAAGCAGATGCAACCACTTTCAACAGATCGAAAGTTCTGGATGGCCGGTGCGTTTTTCAGCTTTGCGCTGATGCTGCTCGTTTTTGGCTGCAGCCCTGCCGCTTCCGATTCGTCCCGAATCGGACCCTCAGACAAAGGAACCGAATCCATGACGACAGCCATTGCAACGGAAACACCGGCGGCCCTTCGTCCGCCCATCGACGAGAACGTGCCGTCTCGAATCGAAACCGCCACCTTCGCCCTGGGCTGATTCTGGGGACCGGACTCCCGGTTCGGGAGCCTTACAGGCGTGATCCGGACCCGCGTCGGCTATGCCGGCGGAGAAACCGCAACCCCCACCTATCGGCGCATCGGGGACCACAGCGAAACGATTCAGATCGACTTCGATCCGAGCCTCATCTCCTATGGACAACTGCTGGAACTGTTCTGGAATAGCCACGATCCCACGGCCCGTTCCGGGTCCCGGCAGTACCGAGCGGCCGTTTTTTACCACGACGAGGACCAGGAGCGCGCTGCCTTCGAAACCCGGGACAGGACAGCCGAATCCCTGAAGGCGCCGATCCGGACAGAGATATTTCCGTTTACCGCCTTTACCCGGGCCGAAGCCTACCACCAGAAATACTACCTTCGAAACCGCCGCGACCTGATGCGGGAATTTCACCGCTTCGGCTTCTCCGAGCGGGAGTTTTCCGATTCGACCGCCGCCGCCCGGGTCAACGGATATCTGGGCGGCCACGGGACGAGAAAACAATTGGAAAACGAACTGCCGCTGCTGGGCCTCACCGTGGCCGGAGAAAACATCCTGCGCAGCATTGTCCGACAAAAATGGTAGCGATCGGTTTTTGTTTTTGTGCCGGGAGAGACAGGGCCGTGGATGTAACATAGCGCCGGCGCCAGAGTGCTGAGTCCTGTGGGGTCAGCCCTTCACCAGGTGCCGGACGATGTGGGAAAGTTCGGGGAAGATCAGGGCCTTGCAGGCGAGCTGGCAGGCCTTCAGACTGCCGGGCATGGCAAAGACCACCGCCTCGCCGACGATTCCGGCACAGGCCCGGGAGACGATGGCGGCCGAATCGATCTGGTCGAAGGAAAGCTGGGAAAACAGGACGGAAAATGCGGTCAGCTCCTTGATGAACAGGGGCCTTAGGGCCTCGATCGTCACGTCGGCACGTGCCAGGCCGGTTCCGCCCGTTACGAGCACCGCCTGTGCCTTCTGTTGCCGAACCGCGTCGCAAACGGTTGAGGCGATAACCCCGGCCTCGTCAGGAACCACATCGTGCAACACCAGCCGGTGGCCCTCCTTTTTCACCCGCTTGGCCATCCAGAGGCCGCTTTTGTCCTCTTTTATCGTGCGGGTGGTGGAGACGGTGACGATGGCCACATTGACGCTTTTCGGGGCGTCTTTTTTATGCGCTTCGGTACTCACGGCTCCAGAATCACCTCGTCGGTACCGTCTGTTTCGGCCAATCGGACATTAACCGTCTGGGCATGGCGGGTTTCGACGAATTTCCCCACATAATTGCCTTCGATAGGCAGCTCCCGGTGGCCCCGATCGATCAGCACCGCCAACTCGATACGGTCGGGCCGGCCGTAGTCCATCAGGGCATCCATGGCGGCCCGAATCGTTCTCCCGGTGAAGAGTACATCATCGACCAGGATGATCTGGCATCCGTCCACCGAAAAATCGATCTGGGTGGTTCGGACCACCGGATGATGGGTGATCCGAGTCCAGTCGTCCCGATACAGGTTGATGTCGATCTCTCCGGAAGGAATCTCCACGCCTTCGATTTCACGGATCTTGGCCTTGAGCCGGCGGGCAAGGTTTACGCCTCTAGTCTGGATGCCGATCAGGGCAAGGTTTCTGGCCCCCTTGTGAACCTCGACCATTTCATGCGCCATCCGGGTGAGAATCCGGTCAATGTCCTTTTGCGCCAAAAGCGTCTCTGGAGAACTCATGGAAGCACCATTCCTTCTGTGATCCGTTGCCGCACCGCAGATCGGGGTCGGCGCGTCTAAGGGAATAAACTTAGAACTTTCTGAATACCTGCTGTTGTTTGGGTCATTAGAACTTTGATCATTTAAAATTGATGGTCTCGTAAAAAGGCAGACGAAGGTTTCGGAGACTTTTTCCGATTTCATCAAGATTGTTTCGGATTTCGTGCTTCGTGTTTTTCATTCTTCATCCCCTGAAGCAAGGCGCGATGCCTCTGACCCGGCCCTGAGAACCCAGTTTTGCAGACCGCATTAAAATCCGTGTCTATCTCAGGTGACGGCCAAGATCAAGCCCCTAAAGGGATCGTCATCCCTGCGCAGAAGAATATCCCTTGATTTTTCGATGGGTTTCTCCTACCTTGCGGGGCATCGAAAAGCGTCCGACCCGCGACCGCCCCATGCAACTTGAGTCGAAGCCAAACATGGTCCCATCCGTCACCGGCGTGATTCTGGCCGGGGGAAAGAGCACCCGCTTCTCCGGCACCAACAAAGCATTGATCCGTATCGGAAACGAGCGGATTCTGGACCGGATCCTGCGGGTGTTCCGCCCCGTTTTCCAGGAGATTCTTTTGGTGACCAACGAACCGTTGCGCTACCTGGAATGGGATGTCAAAATCGTGGCAGACCTTTACGACGTCCGAAGCTCTCTGGTCGGACTCCACGCCGGGCTTTTCCACGCAGGAGGAAGCCATGCCTTTGTCTCTGCCTGCGATACCCCCTTTCTCGTGCCGGAGTTCGTCGAAGAAATCGTGTCAAGGGTCCGGCCCGAGATCGATATCCTGATTCCCAAAACCGCCTCCGGCCTCGAACCGCTGTGCGCGGTCTATTCCCGCCGATGCCTGCAGCCGATCGAACGAATTTTTCTGCAGGGACGGTTCAAAATCAGAGACTTTTTTTCGCAGGTGCGCGTCGAGACGATCTCCGAGGCCGATATTCGCCGCTTCGATGAGAACGCACGATCCTTTATTAACATCAACACCGCGGGAGACTTGTCCGAGGCCGAAGCCGCCTTCGCCAGTTTCGGCCGGCGGGCGTCCTCCGGCGGCGACAAAGAAATGAACGGAGCCTGACATGAACATCGAACCGTTGCTCCAGCGCGTCAAGGCCCGCCCCGATTTTTCCAGGGCCGGCATGGTGTTGATTCACAATGGCGTGGTGCGCGCCACCTCCCGGGACGGCCGGAAGGTTACCGGCCTCCGGGTCTCTGTGGACCACGAGCGGCTGGCGGCGGTCATTTCGTCGGCACGGAAAAAACCGGGCATCGTTGCGGTGGAGGCCGAGATCTCCGAAAACCAGGATTTGGCGGTGGGCGACGACGTCATGGTGCTGATCGTCGCCGGTGACGTCCGGGAAAATGTGCTGGCGGTGCTGTCACAAACCCTGGACGCCATCAAAACAACGGTCACGGGCAAAACCGAGTTCTTTTTGTAAGGCTTCATGGCATACTTTTGGAGACGTATCTGAGCGCAAAGAATACTCACCGCCGAGACACAGAGGGCGCAGAGAAAAATTTCATCATTTTCTTAGCGAATTTTCAGCGCCTCGGCGGTGAAATCATTCATTATCGGCATACTCATCCGACATATACTCAGGAGCACCCATGGCTGATTTTACACACCTCGACGGAGAAGGAAGAATTCAGATGGTGGATGTGACCGAAAAGGCCGCCACCAGACGCCGGGCCGTCGCCTCCGGAAAGATCACCATGAAACCTGAAACCCTGGCGCAGATCCTTTCCGGTCGAACGAAAAAGGGAAATGTTTTGGAAACCGCGCGCATCGCCGGGATCATGGCCGCCAAGAGAACCGCCGATCTGATTCCGCTCTGCCACCCCTTGAGCCTGACCCATGTGCAGGTCGATTTTCACCCCGACACGGCGTCCAGCGCCATCGATATTGAAGCGTCCGCCCAGGTGTTGGGCAGCACCGGTGTGGAGATGGAGGCGCTTGCCGCCGTTGCCGTCGCCGCCCTGACCATCTATGATATGTGCAAAGCAGTGGACCGGGAAATGATGGTTTCCGACATCCGACTGATGGAAAAAACCGGCGGTAAAAGCGGATCATTCCATAGATAAACGCGCTGGTGCGCTTTTATAAGAGGCGACTTCGCCGCCTGAAAGACAACAGATGAAACTTTTTCGAATCGTGGCCGGGCTTCTGATCGCGGTCCTCGCTGGCGGGTGTGCCATTCAGGCTCCGTCGCCGCCGGAGCCGGGGGCGGTTTCCGCCCTGGTGAGGATGACGCGCGGTCATGTGCCTGAGTTTTTCGATGACATGGCTTTTGACGGTCTGGACAATGCCATTGACCGGAGCCTGGTCTATTTAGAAAGACTTCCTCCGGAGCGGGAGTTCGCTTTCGGTACCGACCGCTATTCGGCGGCCCACATGATTCGATCTCTTGTTGTTTTCAAAAACTTTCTCGGCGCCCGTCCCACGGCCCGGGAACTGACCTCTTTTCTTCGGGAGCGATACATCGTTTACCGAAGCTTGGGAAGCGACGGCAGCGGCCGGGTGCTGTTTACCGGCTACTACGAACCGTTTTTGCAGGGAAGTCTGACACGAACCGAAACATACCGATACCCGGTCTACGGGATTCCCCAAGACCTGGTGCAGATCGATCTGTCTCTGTTCGACCCGAAATACGACGGAGAGCGAATCACGGCCCGGATCGAAAACCACCAGGTGCTTCCCTACTTCGATCGGGAAGACATCTCCTTTGACAACCGTCTTGAGGACAAAGCAGAAGTCCTCGCCTGGGTGGACAGCCGCGTCGATCTCTTTTTCCTGCAGATTCAGGGCTCCGGCAGGATCTTCCTGGAGCACGGCGGGGCAATCAATGTCCACTACCGCACATCCAACGGCCATCCGTACAGAAGCATCGGACGCCTGCTCATCGAAGAGGGAAAGATCGATCCAAGCCGGATGTCGATGCAACAAATCAGGCAATACCTGAACGAGCATCCAGAAGAGATCCGTCGGATTCTGACCCACAATCCCAGCTATATCTTTTTCCAAATCGAAGAAGAAGGCCCCACCGGCGCCCTGGGGGTCGAACTGACACCGGGTCGCTCCATTGCGACTGACCGCCGGCTTTTCCCGGATGCCGCCTTGGCGTTTGCCGAATCCAAAAAGCCGTTGATCGATGGAAGCGGCGGCATCGGGGCCTGGACTGACCTTCATCGTTTCGTCTTGAGCCAGGATACCGGCGGGGCGATCCGGGGCCCGGGCCGCGCGGACCTGTTCTGGGGAAACGGCCGCTACGCAGAGTTGGCGGCCGGGCACATGCAGCATCCCGGCCGGCTCTTTTTTTTCGTTCTTTCAGAAGAATATCTCTCGCTGAAATCAATTTCCCCCTGACGCCCTCCCACGGTCTTTGGGATGTCCGCAGATGCGAATAAAAAGGGTCGAAGGCGTAAACAAGGAGGCGGCAACACCTTTGCTGCCGGTTGACAGAGTTTTGTTGAATGGAGTATCTCATGGCGGATTTGATCCGGGAAGACGGGACGAACTCCCGGCGCCGCTGAAAGGAACCCAACCATGTTCGGTATCGGAATGCCGGAACTGATCCTGATTCTGGCCATTGCCCTCATCGTGATCGGGCCGAAAAAACTTCCGGATGTCGCCCGCGCGCTGGGACGGGCCATGGGGGAGTTTAAAAAGGCGACCCGCGAACTGAAAGAGTCCATGGAGGTGGAAGAAGATTTAAAGGAGTTGAAAAACGTCAAAACCGCCTTTGACGAACTCAACCACAAGGTCAAGGACCCCCTTTCTTTGAAAAAGACCGGTGCAAAAGGCAAGCCCACCGGCACCAACGTCTCGGACGAGGCGTCCAACGGCAGCGCCGCGCCGGAAAAAGCCCACGGCACCGACCCGGGGAAAAAAGATACCGCGCGGCAAACCACTGCCGCTTTGACAGGGGAGCAGGCCGGGGCGGACTCTTCCGGAGCCGAGCCCAAAGCCGAAAACGACCGGGGAGCGTCTGAAAATGACTGAAGACGAAAAGCTTCCCTTTACCGGGCATCTGGAAGAGCTGAGACGGCGGCTGATTATCTGCTTTGTCTCCATCGGCGTCGCTTTTGCCGGCTGCTACCTGTTCAAGGAGCGCCTGTTTGAAGTCCTCATGAATCCGCTGGTGAAGGTGATGAAGCCCGGCCAAAATCTGGTGTTCACCGGTCTTCCCGAGGCCTTTTTCACCTATCTGAAGGTGTCTCTGCTGGCCGGCATCCTCATCGCCTCGCCGGTGATCATCTATCAGTTCTGGCTTTTTGTGGCGCCGGGTCTCTACGAGCGGGAAAAACGACTTCTCATTCCGATCGTTTTGCTTTCGACCATTTTTTTCGTGGGCGGCGCCCTGTTCGGGTATTTTATCGTCTTTCCGTACGGATTCAAATTCTTTCTCGGTTTTGCCACCGAGATCATCCGGCCGCTTCCCTCCATGAAGGAATACATGTCGTTTTCCTCCAAGCTGCTCATCGCCTTCGGGTTGGTCTTCGAACTGCCACTGGTCATCACTTTCCTGGCCAAACTCGGAATCGTTTCCGTCGATTTTTTGAAAAAAAACCGGAAGTACGCCCTTCTTTGCTTTTTCATCGGGGCGGCCATTTTGACCCCTCCGGATGTGGTCACCCAGGTGATGATGGCGCTGCCGTTGATGGTGCTCTATGAAATCAGCATCATCGGCGCACGGGTGTTCGGAAAAAAGCCCCTGGTCGACCCGGAAGAAGAAGATGCCGCCTGATTCGCCCCCCGGACCGGCGGCATTCGAGCTTCGGCTGGTCCAGACTTCAGCTTCCACCGGCTATTTCGCGGCGGTTCCGGAGCCCGAATGCTCCTGGGAGACGGCGCTGGCCCACCTCCGGGAGCATCCCCTGGACGAATTCATGCACCGCCACCTGCTCCGGTACCTGGCCGGTCTCGATCATGGACAACAAAAGCGTCTTTTCCGCCACATTGATGTTTCCGATCCATTGGTTCGCGTCCTTTTTGCCGAACTTGGATCCCTGGACCGGGAGTTTTCTCCACCCAAGGAGGTCCAATCACCCACTCTTTCCGGTGAGGCGATACACGGAAGTTTGACCCCGCTGATCGACCTCAAGTCCGAGGCCTTGTCCGATCAAAAACTTCACCGTCGATGGATCGCCCTCTTTGCCGAAAATCTGAATTTCCTTTCTCCGCTGCCCGACGAGCACGGAGTTGGAATACCCTCCCCGGTGCCGGAAGACGCCATCGCGGCCGAGCTGGACCGAAGTATTGGAATCGGCGACTTTCCGATTTCCGTGCCTGTCGAAACTGGCAGGGAAGACGCCCCCAGATCCCCGGATGAGACCGCTCAACTCGCGCTGGAGCGCCTCCACGAGGCAGGAATTTTGGACGGTCCCGAGCTTCGGCACCATACCTGTCTGAGCCCTTTGGCTCTGCTTCGTCGATGGCGGTTCGACCATCTGGTGTGCTCCGGCCGCCACCGCTTCCGGCTTTTTGGAAGCCAAACCAGCTACGGCCGGGGGTTTTCGTTGGAAACCGCCCGGGTGCGCTGCTTGATGGAGATCGTCGAGCGCTGCTCGGCCTTTGCCGGCGTTGAAAAAGAGCGGGTTGCCGGAAGGCGGATCGAAACCCCGCTGACGTTCGGCACCTTCTCGAAGCTAAACCGGGCAAAGGCCCCCCCGCCCCTTGATCCGAACCGGATGCGCCTTGAGGCGCCATACGAAAATGAACCGCTTTACTGGCTGCCGGCAAGCCGGATCACAACTGAAGGGGAATCGCCTGTTATGGTTCCCTTTCAGGCGGTTTATCTCTTTGCAAACCTTGACGAGGTCAGTCTTTTCAGCGGGCTGTCGTCGACCGGCCTTGCCGCCGGATCGACAACGGCCGCAGCGCGGCTTGGCGCCCTTCTGGAAGTCATCGAAAGAGACTCGGAGGCCTTAGGGCTCTTCGATCACTCTTGCTGCTTTCGCCTGGCGGCAAAAGACCGCTTCGTCTCAGGGCTCCTTGAAGACTACCGGGACCGGGGAATCGACGTTTTTTTCCAGGACATCACCGGATTTTCCGGTGTTTCCTGCTTCAAGGCCTTTGTCGTCCACCAAAACGGGGTTGTCGCCAAGGGTGCCGGCGCCCACCCCGACGGCCGCTTTGCCCTGCTTTCTGCCCTGACCGAAACGCCTTATCCCTACCCAACCGGCCCGGCATCGGCAAAGGGGCCGGAACACCTGCCGACACGCCTGCTGGAAGAGCTCCCCAACGACAGCGCCGGTAGCGTGAAAGCGGACCTGGGACGGATCGAAGCCGTGCTGAACCACAACGGATTTTCGCCGATCTACGCGGAGCTGACCCGGGCCGACCTTTCCATTCCGGTGGTCCGGGCCCTGGTTCCGGGTCTGGAGATCATGGCCGACTTCGATCGGTTCTCCCGGGTGGGTCCTCGGTTGTATGCCGCATACCGGTCCTTGACAAAGCGAGGCCGTTCTGCATCGTCGGCAGACAGCGCATCCTTCAGCCTAGAAAGGGTTTCCCATTGACAGGTCCTGCTCCTCGCTGATAGGGTTTTTCCTGTCGTGAGGAAAGGATAAGGCGTTTAACGGGATCAACTGGAAAAGGAGGTGAATGGAGGATATGAAACGTCGATCTTTGATACTGGTTGCGGCTGTTTTCGGATTCGCCACGCTGTTTGCCGCCGTCGTCGTCGCAGGCACCACCGTCGAGGATGTCATCACCTTCAAGCCGATTGCCGGGGAAGGAAAGTACCAGGACCGTACCGTCACCTTCTCCCACACAAAGCACCATGAGGAGTACAACATCGGCTGCGGGGAGTGCCATCATGACGAAAACGGCAAGGCCCTGACCAATTTGAAAGTCGGAGACAATGTCCAGAAATGCATCGAATGCCACAGCAAACCCGGCGAGGTTGCCACGGACGAAAAGATGAAGTGGCGCAAGGAAAAGATTTCCAGAAAAGACCAGAAGAAGATGAGCCTGGAATACCACGCCGAAGCGCTCCATGAAAACTGCATCGAATGCCACAAGGACTACAACAAGAAAAACAAGACCAAGGCCGCTCCCCAGGCCTGCACCCAGTGCCACACCGAATAACATCGCTGCGCGATGTTATCAAAAAAAGGGCCGCCCATACGGGCGGCCCTTTTTTTTTAATGTTATTTCCGCCTGCGCTGAAATTCGCGGGCTCGGTCGACCAGGGCAGGGGCCCATTGGGGGGTGCCGGTGGCGTGAATGTGGGAGTAGGTGGCCAAAACGTTCCGGTAAACGAGCCCGTCACGGCCGCCGATCAGCCCTTTTCCCCGCTCCATGGAAAAGACCAGGTCCGCTTCGGCTCCTTTGAATTCAATCACCTTCGAGTAGTGAAACTCATGGCCCCGCAGCCGGGTGCCGACCGAATAAAAGGGGTTTTTTCCGTCCACGGAAAAAATCGTATAACCGTGGCCCTGGGGTTTGTGGGAAAAGCCGTAGACCACCGGCAGTGCGCCGGTCATCGGAAACTCTCCCTCGGTCAGAACCAGCTTTTCTCCCAGGTACATGAGACCCCCGCATTCGGCGTAGACCGGAAGCCCTTCTTCGATCCGCTCCCTGAGCCGCCGGCGGAACCGGCTGTTGCCGGCCAATGCCGCGGCGTGCGTCTCCGGAAATCCACCGCCGATGTAAAGAGCGTCAATCTCCGGCAAATCGGCCGTTTCCAGAGGACTGAAAAACAACACCATCGCACCGGCCCGTTCCAGCGCCTCGATGTTCTCCGGGTAGTAGAACTGGAAGGCCGAGTCCCGGATGATCCCGATGACCGGCTTTCCCGGGACCGCTGCCTGCCGGCCGCCCGCAAGCGCCGGTCTATCGGCATCGGTCATCTGATCCGTCAGGGGCGGACTTTTCTCCGCCATCTTCCACAGGGCTTCCAGATCGAGATAAGCGCGGGCGACCTCGGCCGCCGCCGCCACAGAATTCCGGGCCCATCTGTGTTCTGCGGTGGGGACCAGTCCCATGTGCCGTTCGGGGAAGTCTTCCGCATCCAGCTTGGGCACGGCTCCCACGACCGGCAGGCCACAGTGGTGCTCTATACTCTTTGTCAAAATGGCTTCGTGGCGCGCTCCGGCGACCCGGTTCAGGATCACACCGCCGATGATCACAGAGGGGTCGAACTGGCGGCATCCGCCGACAACAGCGGCCAGGGTTCGGGTGGTTTTCGTCGCGTCCAGGGCCAGCACCACCGGCGCTTCGACCAGCTTGGCCAGCTCGGCGGTGCTGGTGCTTCCTTCCAGGTCGATACCGTCGTATAGGCCCCGGTTGCCCTCGATGACCGATACGTCCCCGGCAGGCGCGCGGTGTAAAAATGCGTGGCGAATGGTCTGCGGAAGGATGAGGAAGGTGTCCAGATTGAAGCAGGGCCGGCCTGCCGCCAGGGCAAGCCAGCCTGCATCGATGTAGTCCGGACCCTTTTTGAAGGGAATGACGCGACGGCCGCTCTCCACCCAGGCGGCGATGATCCCGACCGAAAGAATGGTCTTTCCCGATCCGCCCCGAAGGGCCGAAACCAGGAGCCTTGGCACGGTTCTGCCCTGTGGCGGGCGCGGCGCGTCTTTGTTGTCGGAAATGATGGAAACGACAGCCTTCCTATTCGTGCTCGGCGCCCCGCTGTTTTCCGGTGCCGGGCAGGCCGTACATGGAGGTGCTGCCCGAAGACCAGTACTCGAGAAGCCCATCCTGGATCATCTGGTTCACGATCTTTTTAGCCTCCCGCGGCTTGGCGTCCAGGATCTTGGCCAGGTCGTTGAAGTAGAACTTGGACTTCATTTTCTGCTTTTTCTGAAGACCGTCGATGATTTTGTTTTTCGATTCCTCGTAGTCCAGAGCCATTTTCGTGCCCCCTAAGTGTTGCAGGGGGCGGTGACCCGCCCCCTGCCGTTGGTCGATTCTTTTAGAACTTGAACTGGCTCGTCTGGCGCCAGGTGAAGTAGGCCGGATCCCGGAAGTCGTCGATCAGGTGATGGGTGAACTCCAGCTCGCATTTTTCAAAGAAGCGCTCCCATCCGATTCGCTCGGCCCACTCGCCCAGCCGCTCGTACTTGTTCGCGCCGGCCGCATAGGCATCGACCATCTTCTTGATGGTCTCGGTGGTCTTGGGCCACCGCGGCGGTTCATTGGGAATGAAGGCCACCACGACCTTGGAGAACTTCGGCGCGCTGATCCGGTTGGAGACCTTGCCGCCGGCCATGAGCACGATGCCGTCGCCTTCCTGGTCGGCCAGGGGCATGGCCGGGCACATGGTGTAGCAGTTTCCGCAGAACATGCACCGGTCGTTGTTGACGGCCACGGACTTGAGCTCTTTTCCGCCGACTTCCACCTTGGACGGCTTGATGGCCGCGGTCGGGCAGGCGGCGATGGCAAGGGGAATCTCGCACATCTTGTCCATGTATTCGTGGTCGAGCATCGGCGGCTTTCTGTGGTAGCCGAGGATCGCGATGTCCGAACAGTGGACCGCCCCGCACATGTTCAGGCAGCAGGCCAGCGACACCCGAAGCTGGGCCGGCAGACGCATGTTCTGAAAATCCTCGAACAGGACGTCCATGGTCGCTTTTACCGGGCCGGAGGCATCGGTGGCCGGGGTATGGCAGTGGATCCAGCCCTGGGTGTGAATGATGTTGGTCACGCCCGCCCCGGTACCGCCGACGGGGAACTTGTAGCTGCCGCCGGCGAATTTGCGGCTGTGCAGGTCGTCGATAAGCGGGTCGACCTTGTCTTTGCTGTCGACCATGAACTCGATGTTGTTCCGGGTGGTCCAGCGGACATGGCCGTCGCAGTATTTGTCGGCAATCTCGCAGATCTCCCGGATCAGGGAGGTGGTCATCAGACGGGCACCTCCGCAGCGGATCGAGTAGATCTCGTCGCCGGACTCGGCCACGTGAACCAGCACCCCGGGCTTGATGATCTCGTGATAGAGCCATTTTCCCTTGTTTTTGGCGATGACCGGCGGGTAGAACTCGTCGTATTTCCGAGGCCCGATGTCGGTGATCCGGTCTTCCATCGGTTTGTCGGGATTGTATCCAGAAGAAATAAAAGCCATTGCTGTCCCCCCTTATCTCTGATGCTGTTTGCGGAATTCGTTGATGTCTCGGTCCCAGCCGCCCTCGACCTCTTCTTCCTTCCAGAAGATGTACGGGTTGGAGCGGGGCTCCTGGACCATCCGCGGATCCGGATCGAATCCGGTCATTTCGAGCAGCTTCTGGAAACCCTGGCGCTTCATGAGCTCGCCGAGCCGCTCCCGGTTCTTTCCTTCTTCCATCCACCAGTCCCAGATCGGTTCGATCACCGTCTCCTTGATCTCTGTGTACGGGGACTCGACCTTGATGAACGGCACGATCAGAGAGCCCATCTGTGCGCCGTCGAGAATCGGGGCCTTGGCGCCGGCAAGAATGGTGCATCCGCGGTCATCGCCGATGCGAAGCGCCCGCGGCATGACGTTAAGACAGTGCATGCACCGGGTGCATTCCCTGTTGTCGATCATCAACTTGCCGTCTTCCATCCACATGCACTGGGTGGGGCAAAGATTGATGACTTCCTTTTCGATGTCGAACGGACCCCAGTCCCGGCCCTTGTGGGAGCCGCCGTTGGGCGGAAACTCGCCGCCGATGTATGCCTGGACCGCTTCCTGGTCGATCTTGATGTCGTCTTTCCAGGTGCCGATAAAGGAAAGGTCGGCCCGGGCGATGGACGCCACGCAGCAGTTGGGGCAGCCGTCGAACTTGAATTTGAACTTGTAGGGAAACGCCGGTCGATGCAGCTCGTCCTGGTATTCGTTGGTCAGGTCGTAGCAGATATCCTGGGTGTCGTAGCAGGCCCATTCGCAGCGGGCCGCGCCGATGCAGTCCGAAGGCGTCCGGAGGTTGGAGCCGGAACCGCCCAGGTCCTGGTTCAGATTGTGGGTCAACTCGTAGAAGACCTCTTCGAGCTGCTTGGTGGTGGTCCCCAGAAAGATGATGTCTCCGGTGGAGCCGTGCATGTTGGTGATACCGCTTCCCCGCAGATCCCACAGGTCGCAAATTTCCCGCAGGTACTTGGAGGTGTAAAACTTGCCGCCGGGCTGGGAGACCCGCATGGTGTGAAAGTGGGCCACGCCCGGGAACTGCTCGGGCTGGTCGCAGTACCGGCCGATCACGCCGCCGCCGTATCCGAACACGCCGACGATGCCGCCGTGCTTCCAGTGGGTCGTGCCGTGCTTGTAGGACAGCTCGAGCACCCCCAGAAGGTCCTCTGCGACATCCGCCGGAATCTGGAACTCGATGCCTTCTTCGTTCTTGGCCCGAACTTCCGCCTGGTGCTTCAGATCGGACACGAAACTCGGCCAAGGACCGGATTCGAGCTGATCCAACATCGGGGTTTCGTGTTTCGCCATCGTTTTACCTCCATTCTTGCATTAGAAAATAGTCCATCCCGTGTAGAATGAATGCTTCCTTCCCCTTGGGCCGCCCTTGTCACCTCCTCTCAACCATCTGATTTTTTTTAATATTAAAGTTCACACACTGACTATGTGATACGCTCGCGCAACGTGTCGCTCAAGGTCGGCAATATAGAATTATTCGATTTTCTTGTCAATAAAAAAGCATGGTTTCAAACGGTTAGGGTGCCGGGCGGCCTCCGGTGGGGAGACATTTTATACACCATCTTGCGGCGGAACAACGCGTCTGCTCCTTATCTAGTGGTACCGCTCGAGGGCGCCCCTCAGCCGGCAAGACCCTTCGCCGCGGATCCGACCCACCCGGCGTGAGCGGCCAGGTGGCGGCCGATCAGGGCGAGCTCCGGCGAGCCTGGGAAAAAGCCGTTCTCCGCCGCTTCCCAGGCCAGCGCGGCGAGCTGCGGTTCGGCTAGCGCAGCCAGGAGCTCGATTAGCATCTGACCCGGCGGATCGGCCAGGCCGGGGGCGGCAGGCCTGTCTCCCAGGGCCTCGACGACGCCGATCAGGGTCGGCTCCACCGCGCCGTCGTCTGCCCAGAGCAGATCGCCGGTGCCTTGGTCACGATCGATCCGGGTTCGCAACGACAGGTCGAAAACTGCCACCAACAGCTCCCGGAGGATTCGTTCCGGGCCGGCACCCTCTCTTTGAATCGTCGCCGGATATCCCCGGACGGTAATTAGCCGAAGCTCGACGCCCTTCTCGTCTGTCCGGGCGATAAAATCCCCTGCGGCATGGTGCCAGGGATGGATCCGGGCGCCGGTCTCCAGCTGATAATAGTCCGCCCAAATCCGGGCAATTCCCCGGTACAATTCCCGGCGCTGGGTTTCATCGGCCTGCCGGGGCCCGGTTGTCGGATCCCAGATCACGGTGCGATCTCCGCCGCCGGCCAGGTGAAATTCGCAGAACCCGTCGAACCATTCTGCCAGAAACATCGAAAAGGGCTGCCCCGAGGCGGTTTTCCCAGAGGCGGCGGTAAACAGCCTCGGAAGCCATCGCCGGTGCCGCCGCAAAAGCATCCTCAGCAGCGAGACCTCAGTCCTCATGCACCGCACTCCTTCTTTGGTCAAGGCGACATTGAGCGCCAGCGAAACCGCCCTGCCGCCGAAGTCCAGCTCCACCCGGGCCGGATGATAAAAAGCGCCGTGTTTTTCCAAGAAAATCCGGATCTGCCGGAGGGCTTCTGCCGGCTCCGGCCTTCCGGTGATCACCGCCGCCGCCGATGCCAAGGGGCCTGCGCCCAAATCTTTCAAAAAATCTGCGGCGGCGGTGAAATAATCGCCGTATCGGATCGCTTCCAAAATAGGGGAGAAGGTGCGGTATACCGGGGGCTTTCGGCCCAACGGAATCCGATCCGACCAGCGCGGGCCGCCGGGAGGCATCGGGGTTTGCTCATCGGCAAGAAAGAAGCCAAGGGGGGGGAAGGGGGCCATGGTTGACGGGCCAAAGCAGCCGAAGGGGTCTTCGGGCCGGCGCGATCCCTTCGGTCTGACGCCGGCCGAAAACACGGTTGAGGCTACAGGCGGGCGTCGATCTCCTTTTTGATTTCCGGCGCCACGGGATAGCCGAGGGATTCGGCCTTCCGGGCGTGCTCAGCCGCTTCGGCGGCCTGCCCGTTTTCCAGATAGGCCACGGCGAGATTGTTGTGGGCGACGGCGAATTCGGGTTCGAGGGCCAGCGCCTTGAGCCCGGTGTCAATGCTCTTTTCGACCTCACCTTGGGCCAGGTACGCGTTGGCCAGGGAGGCCAGGGCCTGGATGAACTTCGGATTCCACCGGATGGCCTTTTCCAGCGCGTATACGGCGTCTTCGATTTCACCTCTTTGCAGGTGCACAAATCCGATGTTGCCCCACCCCTCGGAGAATCCGGCCCGCGACTGGGTTGCCCGCTTGTTCCAGTCGAGGCAGCCGTCCAGATCGCCCCGGGCCAGGCAGATGCCGCCGAGCTGCACGTAGGCCTCGGCCAGGGTCGGGCTGCAGTCGATCGCCTGCAAAAGCTCCTTTTCGGCCTCTTCGTATTGTTTCAGGCCAAGCAGTCCGACGGCCAGGTTGTAATGGGAAGTGCCGCACTCCGGGTTCTGGGCCACGGCCATCCGCTGTTTTTTGATGTATTGGTGTACGTCCTTTGCCAGGGGCATAATGCGAATTCCTCAAAGTTTGGAGTTGAAAACCGGTTCGGACCGGTACCGGATATCGGTGACCCGCTTGTAGGGCAGGGTCCGAAGGTTGTCAAGGGGGAAACCTTTTTCTTGACAGCTTTTCCTCGTTTGGCTTACCGAAGCCTTAGCGCTTTCTTTTGTCTGATCAGGGCCACGCGTTGAAAGGGGGGATTATGAAAATCAAGGCAGGCTGCTACACGGCGCTGGCGACGCCTTTTTCCGGAGATGCCGTCGATGCCGAAGGTCTCGACCGGCTCATCGAGTTTCAGATCCAAAACGGGATTACCGGCATTCTCGCGGTGGGCACCACCGGCGAAAGCCCGACCCTTTCCTGGGAGGAGCACAACACGGTCGTCGAGGCGGTTGCCAAACGGTCAAAGGGACGGTGCCTCTGCATTGCCGGAACCGGCAGCAACAACACCGCCGAAGCCCTGGAGGCCACCCGGCATGCGGTGTCGGTCGGCGCAGGGGGCGTTTTGCTGGTGGATCCTTATTACAGCGGCCCCAGTTCCCTGGAAATCCGGCGCGAATATGTCGCCCCCATCGCGGAGGCGTTTCCGGACACCGCCGTCATTCCCTATGTGATTCCGGGCCGCACAGGGTGCCAGCTTCTTCCCGAGGACCTCGGCCTGCTTCACCGCCGGTATCCGAATGTAAGCACGGTCAAAGAGGCCACCGCCAACCCGGCCAACATGAAGCGGACCCGCGCCTGCTGCGGGGATGAATTCACCATCCTTTCCGGCGACGACGGCATGACATTTCAAATGATGACCGATCCGGAAATCCGGGCCGCCGGGGTCATCTCGGTTGTCACCAACGTGGCGCCGGCGGCGGTGGCGGACATGGTCCGGCACCTTTCCGAAGGAAAAAAGGACAACGCGCAGAAGATTCTATCCGACATCGAGCCCCTCTTTTCCCTGGTCACCGTAAAAAGCAGGGAGAAAACCCCTTTCGGGGAGGTGGAATGCCGGGCCAGAAACCCGGTCGGCATCAAAACCCTCATGGCGATTCTGGGAATGCCCTGCGGCGGGTGCCGCCGCCCTCTAGGCAAAATGAGCGCCGGCGGGCTGGCAAAAGTGTTGGACGCGGCCAGAACGGTTCACTCCAGAAATCCGGGGGTTTTTGCGCCGGTGGCCGAGTTTTTCGGCGTCGATGTCGCCGAGCGGTTGGAAAGCCCCGAGAGTTTGGCGGGGCTGGCCTACGAACAATACGAATCCTGAATCCGGAGCCGCCTGGCGGCACCGATTGCAACACACCCCTTCGATCCGCTTTTCAGGGAAAAACGGAACCATCGAAGGGGTGTTTTTCTGTTGAGTCTATCGCGGCGGCTCTCCGACGAGGTCCTTCGACCTTGGCCGGGTTACTCGCCGCCGTCGGCCTTGTCCCGGACCGAATCCGGCTGATGGAAGAAAATCCCCTTGAGCCAGCCAAGCCCGAATTGCAGCAACGCCGCGTCATCCCGGCGAAGCGTTTCCAGGGCTTCAGCCTCTACCGGATACCGGTCCAGAAAGGAGCTTTCGAACACGAATTGCCGAAATTGGTCAATGTTGTAGCTGACCATGAAAAAAAGCTGCTTGGCTTTATCAGTCAGCTGGATTACCCCCGGAAAAGAGCGCTTCCGGACGATGAGGTCGGTCCATTGGGCGTTGATTTCGTCCCGCAGGTCGACGCCTTGGTCCTGCCGCCATTCGGCCACGGTCCACTGTTTTTCTTCTTCGAACCCTTTGCAATGGGGCTCATTGACAAAAAAGTAAAAGCCTTCGTCGTCTGCGCCCTCTTTGTGCATCAGCGACCCCACTCCCAGGGGATAATAGCGACAGGTCGAGGGGCGGTCCTCATAGATGATGCAGCCGTCTTCGCGGACGAAGGGGCAGGACTGGCGCTCATCGTCGAGAAGTTTCAAGGTGACCATGGGAAGATCGGTTTTTTCCATGAGCTGAACTTCGGTGTAAATGGCTAAAAACTCCACGGAGCTCAACTGAAGCCGGGTTTTCAAGGCGATGATGTCATAGGGGGTCAAGACGATCTGGATTCCCCGGCAGCATTCGGTAAAGCAGGAAACCCCGGGATGACAACGAAACTTGAATCGCGAGTTTTTGCCGAGTCGAACCGGGGGAATTTCGGCTGGGGGCGTTTTATGGGTCATGATCTGAAATCCTTTCTGCTCTTTTTGAAATTCTTCGGAAGCCTTTCCGAAGCGTGGGCCAATGTAGAACAGAATCCGGTGATTGACAACCGACAATCAGAAACCCTGCAATGCGGTGGTTGACTTATTCCGGGCATCGGCGCTATAGCCTCTCCAAAGAAAGAAAAAGGATCCATCAAAGAAATGCAGAACCATACGGCGATCACCGCCGAGGTTTCCCCGGGCCGGTTGTTCTTCGGGCGGCTGTCTCAAGCGCCGGACCTGCTGGAAGGCCTGGAGGCGTTTTTTTTGCGGCAGCAGATCCGGGCCGGTTTTTTTTCCGCGGCAGGCACGGCTTTGAACGCCACCTTCGGCGTATATGATTCGCGTCAGCAGGTCTACGCCGTCCGCGCCGAAAGCGGGCCCCTGGAAATCGTCTCCTGTACGGGGTCTGTTTTCCCCGGTGAAAATCGTCCCGCCATCGTGGCCCACGTTGTTTTCGCCAATGGGCAGACGATTCTTTGCGGGGGGCGGCTCTTTTCCCAAACCCCGGTGGAGGCCGTAGAGTTCGACGTCCGGGAGCTCGTCGGGTCGCTTCCGATTCGGACCTATGATCCGCTCACCGGACGGATGCGCTTGCACTTGCCCTGACGCTGCTGCAGGGCGTTTTCAACGAAAAGCCCTTTCGGCCCCGGGCCGGAATCCCCCCTGGACGAAGATCACAGATAAATCGATCAAAACGGAGGTGAAAATGGAAATTCGGATCGAAACGGCAAAAGAAAAAAAGACGAAACCGGAAGACGACAAGCTGGGTTTCGGAAGCATTTTCACCGATCACATGTTCTGCATGGACTACCATCCGGAAAAGGGCTGGCACGCTCCGCGCATCGAGCCTTACGGTCCGTTCCGCCTCGATCCGTCCACCATGTTCTTTCATTACGGCCAGGGCGTCTTTGAAGGACTCAAGGCCTATCACTCCGACACCGGAGGCGTTCAGCTTTTCAGGCCCCTGGACAACTTCAAGCGGATGAATCGCTCCTGCCGGCGGATGTGCATCCCGGAAATCGACGAAGCCTTTGCCCTGGAGTCGCTCAAAGCCCTCGTGAAACTGGAAAAGGACTGGGTGCCGAAAACGCCGGAAACGTCCCTGTACATTCGTCCGACGATCATCGCCACCGATCCTTTCCTGGGGGTTCGTGCCTCCAGCACCTACCTGTACTTCGTCATTCTGTCCCCGGTGGGGGCCTACTATCCGGAAGGATTCAATCCCATCAAGATTCTGGTGACCCGGGAGTATGTCAGGGCGGTGCGGGGCGGGGTTGGAGAGGCCAAAACACCCGGCAATTACGCCGCCAGCCTGCTCGCCGGAGAAAAAGCCCACCAGGCGGGATATACCCAGGTGCTGTGGCTCGACGGCCGGGAGCAGAAATACGTCGAAGAAGTCGGCTCCATGAACATTTTCTTTGTCATCGACGGGGAGCTGATCACGCCCGCGCTCAACGGCAGCATCCTTCCAGGCATTACCCGGGATTCGGTGCTTACCCTGGCCCACCATTGGGGGATGAAGGCCGCCGAGCGCCCTATCGGCATTGACGAAGTGTATCGGGCCCACGGCGAAGGAAAACTCCAAGAGGTGTTCGGCGCCGGAACCGCTGCGGTGATCTCCCCGGTCGGAGAGCTCAACTACGACGGCAAGATCATTCCTATCGCAGAGGGCGGCGTCGGACCGGTGGCAAAAAAGTTTTTCGACGCCATCATGGGAATTCAATACGGCCGCGAAAAGGATCCCCTGGGGTGGATCGTCCCGGTGACGGACTGATCCGTATCCGGGGCGCCGTCAAAAAAAGCGGAAAGGAGTCGTGGCTTCATGGCGGAGAATCCCGCGCATCTTCAAGCCTTCATCGAAAAGATGAAGGGCCGGCAGATGGACCCGATCGTCATCGATACGTTTGCCGACTACTACCGCCAGGTGGTCGAAGGTGAAACCGGCCTGCTGTCCGACCGGGACATCTCGCCGGTGTCCCCCGATGAGCTGGTCAACGCCGAAGAGCTTGAGACGCACCGCGAAAAGGGCCGGGATGTCCTCGGCCGGACGATCATGGTCAAGCTCAACGGCGGCCTGGGTACCAGCATGGGACTGACCGGCGCAAAGTCCCTCCTGGAGGTCAAGCCGGGCAAAAGCTTTCTTTCGGTGATTTTGCGGCAGGCGGCCCATACCGGGGTTGAACTGGCCCTCATGAACAGCTTCAACACCCAAGAAGATACCGCCGACGCCGTCGAGGATCTGGGGGGGCCCCGTCCCCGGATGTTTCTTCAACACATGTTTCCCAAAATTCTTCGGGAAGATCTGTCCCCGGCGAAATGGCCGGCAAATCCCGACCTGGAATGGAATCCGCCGGGCCACGGCGACATTTATACCGCCTTGAAGACCTCGGGGCTTCTCGACGACCTTCTTGCCGGGGGAATTCAATATGCCTTTATCTCCAACTCGGACAACCTGGGCGCGACCCTCGATTTTTCGCTTCTCGGATATTTTGCGGAAAACGATCTGCCGTTTATGATGGAGGTGGCCGAGCGGACCCCCGCAGACACCAAGGGCGGCCACCTGGCCCGGCACGAAAGCGGACGGCTGATCCTCCGGGAAGTGGCCCAATGTCCGTCCGACGAAATGAAGGCATTCACCGACATCGAGCGGTACCGGTTTTTCAACACCAACAACATCTGGGTGAATCTGCAGTTTCTCGCCGAAGTATTTTCAACCGAAAAAAGCGTACGGCTGCCGATCATCCTGAACCCGAAGCTCCTCGACCCCCGGGACGAGCACAGTCCGTCCGTATTTCAGATCGAAACAGCCATGGGGGCGGCGATATCCCTGTTTGAAGGAGCGGCGGCGGTGCAGGTGCCCAAGTCCCGCCTGATCCCGGTGAAAAAGTGCAACGACCTTCTGGTGCTCCGATCCGACTATGTCCTGTTGGAAGAGGGGGATTTTCCAAGGCTCAACCCGAAGCGGACAACAGACCGGATCCGCGTCGATCTAGATCCTGATTTTTACCAAAAAATCGATCAGTTCAATGAGAGATTCGGCGTCGGCGCCCCCTCTCTGGTGCAGTGCGAATCCTTGACCGTCCGCGGAGACGTCTACTTCGAGACTCCCGTGACCGTGAAGGGAAGCGCGACGGTCATCGGCCGGCCCGACGCCCCGACAACGGTTGCCGCCGGCACCGTGTTGTCCGGTGAGCTGACGCTTTGAACCGAATCCAGCCTTCGAGAGGTGCCGCCTCCGACCGAAGCGGCCGGAGGGTTTCTTTCAGCCCGATGCCGAAGCCGCCTGTTTTGGCAGGAAAAAAATGACCCCGCCAGACCCTAACGCCCTCATCCAAACGCCGATACCCGGCGAGAAACTGCTGCGCTTTCGGGGGGACCTGGTGCGCTTTTCTCTACGCGTCCAAAACGGCGCAAAGGGAAGCGCCTGGCTCCGGACCAATATTGGATGGGCCGGCATCGGACGCAGGGAAATCATCGGGGCCGTGGAAAGAGACGAGGCGCAGCTCGGCCTGGACTGGTTCGACCTTTCCATGGTCCGGACCGATGCCGACCGGTTCGAAATCCGTGTGCCGCTGTCACAGGTCGGGCACTTCGGGGCCAAATGCTATTTCCAGCCCGACAAAGGAGAGGCACCCCTGTGGCCCCCGGGACAGAACGTGACCGTCAACGTGGAACCGGCCGACACCTGCTGCGGGAACACCATCTACAACGCCTTCGTCCGCCAATTCGGACCCGACAAGGCGCGACCCCGGGAGCTGTCCGAAGCTCAGAAAGAGACGGTCCGGCAGCTGGACGAAAGGGGATTTGCAGTCATTCCGCCGTCCGGAACGTTTCGAGACCTCATCTCCGAGCTCGACTTCATCGTCCACACCCTCGGCTGCCGTTATCTCCAGCTTCTTCCCATCAACCCCACCCCAACCACTTACGGCCGCATGGGCCGGTTCGGAAGCCCCTATGCGGCGTTGAGTTTTACCGCGGTAGACCCCGCACTGGCCCGGTTCGATCCCAAAGCCACCCCGCTGGACCAGTTCATCGAACTGCTGGACGCCGTCCACAGCAGAGGGGCAAAGATCCTTCTCGATTTGGCCGTCAACCACACCGGATGGGCCGCGGACCTTCACGAGACCCATGCGGAATGGCTGAAGCGAGACCCCCAGGGCCGCATCGAAAACCCCGGCGCCTGGGGCGTTACCTGGGAGGATCTGACCGAGCTCGACTACCGGCATCGGGAACTATGGCGATACATGGCCGATATTTTTCTGACCTGGTGCCGCCGCGGCGTGGACGGATTCCGCTGCGATGCCGGGTACATGGTGCCGCTGCCCGCCTGGAAGTACATCATCGCAAAAGTCCGCCAACAGTATCCCGACACCCTGTTTTTCCTCGAAGGCCTCGGCGGAAAGCGTTCCGTCACCCGGGACTTGCTCGATTCCGGCAATTTCAACTGGGCCTACTCGGAACTGTTCCAAACCTTCGACCGGGGGGCCGTCGAGCACTACCTGCCCCAGGCGCTGGAAACCGCTCGCGGCGAGGGTCTGATGATTCACTTCTGCGAGACCCACGACAACAACCGTCTGGCGGCCACTTCCCGCGATTTTTCCCGCATGCGGACTGCCCTGTGCGCCCTTGCCTCGTTTTGCGGCGGATTTGCTTTTGCCAACGGCGTCGAATGGTTTGCCGAACAAAAGATCGACGTTCACGGCAGCCCGTCTTTGAACTGGGGAGCGAAAACCAACCAGGTGGCCGAAATCCGCCGCCTCACCAGGCTGCTTCATCATCATCCGGCGTTTCACGACCGCGCCGACATCGAGATGATCCAGGAGGGAGGAGACAATTGTCTCGTCTTTTTCCGCCACCACCGGCCGACGGAAAGGCGGCTGCTGATCGTCGTCAACCTTGATCCCGACCGCCCCGCAGAAGCCCGCTGGGATTCGACCCGGGCCAAAATCGACGGCTCGTCAATGGCGGATCTTTTGACGGAACAAACCGTTCACCCCACCAAGGACGGGACTCAACACCGCTTGGCTCTTTCCCCCGGACAGGTGCTCTGCCTCAGCGCCGGAAGCGAGGATCTGCAGGAGATTCAGGACGCAAAAAACGCAAACGGCCTCGATCCGGAGCGGCTTCGCATTCAGCGGCTTCGGGCCAAAGCCCTGGAAGTGCTCATCCAGGACCGGGGCATCGGCCACGTCGAGGAAACCACCCTGGCGGAGGCTGTCCGGCGATTGGCTGCGGACCCGTCTGCCTATTGCCGCGGCGACGGATCAAACGGGGCCGAGCCCCGGACCGTTTTTTGGCGCTGGCCCGAAGATCTGCGCCGGGAAGTCATGGTTCCGCCGGGGCACTTTCTTCTGGTGACCGCACCGGCACCGTTTCGGATTCGCCTCATGGAATACCATCGGTGCGTGGCCGCAGAAGACAGTCTCAAGAGCGACGACGGCCGTTTTTTTGCGCTGGTCGAACCCGGAAATCCGGTAGAGCGATCCCGCGCGCGGACCCTGGCCATTTCGGTATTCGAGGCCGAGGCCCCGCGGCACGGCAGCGCCCGGCTTCATTATCTTTCAGCGTTTGAAGCCGAAACCGTAAAGACCGTTTTCAACCGCTCCGACCTGCTCGGCACCGAGCGCCTCTTGCTGGGCACCAACGGCATCGGCGGCATGCTTCGCGCTTCGCTCTCCTGGGCAAAACTCAACAGCCGGTACGACGCCCTGCTGGCCGCCAACCTGCATCCGGAGGCCCCCGACGACCGGCGGATCCTGCTTACCCGGTGCAGGGCCTGGTCCGTGTTTCAGGGAACTTCCCAACCGTTTGGAGACGACTGCCTGGATATGTTCACGACCGACGGCGCCTCGCGGGGAATCTGGCGGTTTCGCCTCCCCACCGGCCAGGGGCAGCACACGATCATCTGCCTCGGCATCGAAATGCTGCAGGCAAAAAACGCCGTTCGCATGGTTTTTTTCCGGGAACGCGCTGGACAGGATCCTCGGCTGCTTCCAGACGACAAACCGGTGTCGATCATCGTGCGGCCGGACATCGAGGACCGGTCGTTCCACGAAGTCACCAAGGCATACCTGGGTCCGGAGCACCGATTTGCACCCGCCGTTGCCAACAAAAAAAACGGATTCGACTTTCAACCGGATCCTGCCAGAGCCTTGAGCCTTCGGGCCGAAAAGGCCGCCTTTGTCCGGGAGCCGGAATGGTATTACATGGTCCACCGGCCCCTGGAGGCGGAACGAGGGCTGGATCCGGATTCGGACCTGTTCAGCCCCGGGTATCTGACCGGCCGCCTCGTCGGCGGCGGTCATCTGGAGATTACGGCCGCCGCCGCCGGGCGGCCGGAACCGGAGCCTTTCGACCCGTCTTCACTGCTTTCCTGGATGGCCGAAGCCTTTGAAAAAAATGCCTCGCCTGTCCCGTCGGCTGTGTGGAAGCAAGCCCTGGGGCACTATGTCGTGCGCAGAGAATCGCTGAATACGGTCATCGCCGGCTATCCCTGGTTTCTGGATTGGGGTCGGGACACGCTGATTTTCGTCCGGGGGCTGATCGCCGCCGGCAGCCTCGATACCGCATCCCGAATTTTGAAACAGTTTGCCGCCTTCGAAGACCGGGGGACCCTGCCGAACATGATCCGGGGCGAAGACGCCGGCAACCGGGACACCTCCGATGCCCCGCTGTGGTTTTTCATCGCTTGCGCCGATTTTTGCGCTGCCGAGGGCTCGTTGGACTTTTTGGAAACCGGTATCGGACCCAGAACCATGGGGAAGCTCCTCAAAGACATGGCCGGGGCCATGATCGACGGAACCCCCAACGGCATCCGGATGGACCCGGCGTCGGGACTGCTTTTCAGCCCGGCGCACTTTTCCTGGATGGACACCAACCATCCGGCGGGAACCCCTCGGCAGGGATATCCGGTGGAAATCCAGGCCCTCTGGTGGGCGGCCCTGAATTTTCTGGCCGGCTGTGCCGCTGCCACGGAGGGTTCCTGGGCGGAGCTCGCCGACCGCGTTCGCACCTCCATGGCAGCCCTGTACACCCGGAGGGCTGTGGAAATCGGCCTGAGCGACTGCCTCCATGCAACCCCCGGGACCCCGGCGGACAATGCAACGGCCGACGACGCGCTTCGCCCCAATCAGTTGTTCGCCCTCACCCTGGGCGCGGTCTCCGATTCGACGCTGGGCCGGCAAATACTGGAGGCCTGCCAGGCGCTGGTGGTGCCCGGGGCCATCCGAAGCCTGGCCGACAGATCCGTCGAACACCCGCTTTCCATCCTGCACCACGGACAGGCGCTGATCGACCCACATCGGCCCTACCAGGGCCGGTACTCGGGAGACGAGGATACCCGCCGAAAGCCGGCCTACCACAACGGAACCGCCTGGACCTGGGTGTTTCCCTCTTTTTGCGAGGCCTGGGCGGCCGTGTTTCCCAAAAACGGCCGCAAAACCGCCCTGGCCTACCTTGGCAGCGGCGCCCGGCTGCTGGAGGCCGGATGCCTCGGCCATATGCCCGAAATTCTCGACGGCGATACGCCCCATCATTGTCGGGGCTGCGACGCCCAGGCGTGGGGGGCCAGCGAATTTTTCCGCGTGTGGAAAAAACTTTCCAGCGCTTGAACTTTGCCTGTCCACGTATTAGAACTCTTCTCACGTCAGCCGCTCGGGCAAGCCGCCATCGACCCGCAAGGTCCTTTAAACAGGCAGCCAGCGGCAGACGACGGCCATTTTCCTACGACCCGTTTGATTACCGCCTCTGTGCCAAGGATAACCGAACATGAGCATGCAAACGTTTCAGGTCTTTCCGACCATCCCTGAGCCGCTGGCTTTTCTGGAAAAGCTGGTGCGAAACATGTGGTGGTCTTGGAAGCCCGATGCCAAAGACCTGTTTCGGCGGATCAATCCCCGCCTCTGGGACGAATCCGGCCAAAACCCGCTTGTCTTTTTAACCCTGATCCCCCAGGCGCGCCTGGAAAAACTTGCGATCGACGTCAGCTTTCTGGCCCACTTGAAGCGAGTCCAGGGCCATTTTACCGAGAGGGTCCTTTCTCCGGTAGACCGGAGCCGATGGCCGTTCTTCGAAAACGAGACGGTGGCCTATTTTTCCATGGAATTCGGCATTCACGAGAGCATTCCGCTTTTTGCCGGAGGCCTGGGAGTGCTGGCCGGCGACCACCTGAAGGCCTCTTCCAATATGGGGCTTCCTCTGACGGCGGTCGGCCTGCTTTATCGGGAAGGCTATTTCCGCCAGTTTCTCGACGCCGAGTTCTGGCAGCAGGAGGAATACCCGGAAACCGACCTGTACCGCCTCCCGTTGGAACGGGCCCAGGACCCGGCCGGAAACGAATTGCGGATCACGGTTTCCGGCCCCGACGGCCTCATCCACGCCGATGTTTGGCAGTTGAACATCGGGCGGATTCGGCTCTTCTTGCTCGACGCCAACATCCTGCAAAACGCCCAGCCGGTCAGGGACGTCACCGCCCGGCTTTACACCGGGGACGGCCGGGTGCGTCTGTCTCAGGAGATATTGCTGGGCATCGGCGGGATGCAGGCCTTGGCCAAAATGGAAATCTTTCCGAAAGTGGTCCACATGAACGAGGGCCATTCGGCCTTTTCGAGCATCGAGCGGGTGGCTCAGACCATGGAGCGCTTCGGCGTCGATTTGAGCACCGCCCTGGAGATCGTTCCCAGAAGCACGATCTTTACCACTCATACCCCGGTGCCGGCGGGCCACGATGAGTTTCCCGTCGATTTGGTCCGGCCGGTCTTAAAGCCATTCGCGCCCAGGCTGGGTGCGAGGGTGGAGGAGATCCTCTCCTGGGGTCAGCCCAACGCCGGGATCTCAGACGAACCGATGTCGATGTTTGTGCTGGGGCTTCGGATGGCCGAACATTGCAACGGGGTGAGCCGCCTTCACGGCCAGGTGGCCCGGAAAATGTGGTCCTATGTCTGGCCGAATCGAAACGTGGAGGAGGTTCCGATATCCCACGTCACCAACGGCATCCACGTGTCGACCTTTATTTCAGATGAATTCTCCCGGCTTTTCGACCGGTACATGGGGCCGGAATGGTACATGAGCTCCCGCCGGCCGGAAAACATCCGGCGGATCGACGACATCTACGAAGAGGACCTGTGGCGCGCCCACGAAATGAATCGCGCACGGTTGGTAAGGCTCTGCCGGGAGCAGATGAGTCGGCAGTACGCCCGAAGAAACGCACCGCGGTCCACCATCGAAGAGGCCGAAACGGTTCTCGATCCGGAGGCGCTGACCATCGCCTTTGCCCGGCGGTTTGCGACCTACAAGCGCGCCGATCTGATTTTGGCGGACCCGAACCGCCTCGAGGCCATCTTGAACAACCGGGAGTTCCCGGTTCAGTTCATTTTTGCCGGCAAGGCCCACCCGCGGGACAACGAGGGAAAGGCGCTCATTCAACGCCTGGTCACCTTCGCCAGGCAGCCGCACCTGCGTAGCCGGATCATTTTCATCGAAGACTACGACATGGCCCTGGCACGGTACCTCGTCCAGGGCGCCGACGTGTGGCTCAACACCCCCCGGCGCCCGTTCGAGGCCTGCGGCACCTCCGGAATGAAGGCGGCGGTAAACGGGGTGCTCAACCTGAGCATCCTGGACGGCTGGTGGTGCGAAGGATATTCGAAAGAGGTCGGATGGGCGATCGGCCACGGGGAGGAATATCCCGACAGCAGCTACCAGGACGCCGTGGAAAGCCAGGCCCTTTACAACATCCTGGAAAACGATGTCATTCCGACCTTCTATGACCGGAAAAACGGGGACTCGCCGAACCGGTGGATCCGGATGATGAAAGCCTCGATGAAAATGGCCATGGCCGATTTTTGCAGCCTCCGCATGGCGGCAGAATACTTGAACCGCTTCTATGTCCCAGCCGCAGAGCGCTTCGACGACTTGGTCGCAGATGACAGCGCCGAGGCCCGGCAGATCGCAGTCCAGATGAAACGGCTTCGCTCCGCCTGGAAGCAGATCGGAATCGCCCCGCCGGAAAGGGAGAAGCGGGGGCCTTATCGGGTGGGAGAACAGCTGCGGATCTCGACCCGGGTATCTCTCGGCGAACTGCATCCCGACGAGGTGGTGGTCGAGCTGTATTACGGTCTTCTCAAGACCGTGGATTCACTTCGGGAGGATCGGACAAAACGGATGTCGGTGGAAGAGGACCTGGGCGACGGCCGCTATCTGTATGGGTGCTCGGTCACCTGCGACGTTTCCGGCCGATTCGGCTTCACCGCACGAATCACCCCCGAGGGCGACCACCGGATCCGCGCCACCCCGCACCTGGTGACCTGGGCATGAACCCTGTCTTTTGCGCATCGGGTCTGCCGGCAGATCCGATGCGCAAAGGTGCGGGCCGCCGCGACCAACAGATCCGGCCGGAGAAAGGCGATTTTTGATGACAGCCGCGAAACACACGCCCCGGGTGCTGATCGTCACCCCCGAGGTGACGTACCTGCCCGACCGAATGGGAAGCCTTTCCCAGTATCTCACCGCCAAAGCCGGAGGCCTCGCCGATGTCTCCGCGGCCCTGATCCACGCCCTGTTCGAACAGGGAGCGGACGTTCATGTCGCGCTTCCCGACTACCGGTCTATCTTCAGCGACCGCCTGGCCCCTTTTCTTCGCAAGGAACAGCGGATGATCCGGACGATCATGCCCGACGACCGCCTTCACCTGGCCCAGGACAGGGCGTTTTTTTATCTCAACCGGGTCTATTCTGCCTACGGCCGGGAAAATACGAAGCTTTCCCTGGCCTTTCAGCGGGAGGTCATCAACAACATCGTGCCCCGGGTTCGCCCGGACCTGATCCACTGCAACGACTGGATGACCGGACTGATACCGGCCATGTCCCGCCGGATGGAAATCCCCTGCCTGTTTACGATTCACAACATTCACACGGTAAAATCGACCCTGGCCGAAATCGAGGACCGGGGCATCGATGCGGCCTATTTCTGGGAAAATCTCTTTTACGAAAACATGGCTTTCGAATACGAAGAGACCCGGGAGTCGAACCCGGTCGATTTTCTCGTCAGCGGGGTGTTTGCCGCGCATTTCGTCAATACGGTCAGTCAGACATTCCTCGAGGAAATCGTTGCCGGCCGTCATGGCTTCGTGGAAAACCATCTTCGCCAGGAGCTGACCAATAAATACAACGCCGGCTGTGCCGTCGGCATTCTCAACGCGCCGGACCCGGCGTTCAATCCAAGCCAGGACCGGCACCTGACTTTTCCGTACGGCCCGGAAGACCATCCCGCGAAAAAACGAAAAAACAAACTGGCGCTCCAAAACCGGCTCGGCCTCGTAGCCGATAAAAAAGCCCCGATGTTTTTCTGGCCCTCGCGGCTCGACCCGATACAGAAAGGATGTCAGCTTCTGGCGGACATCTTCTACAACGTCATCTCCGAATTCTGGGAAGACGGCCTGCAGGTGGTGTTTGTCGCCAACGGGGATTACCAATCGGTTTTCCGGGACATCGTCCACTTCCACGGTATTCAAAATCGGGTGGCGGCCTGCGACTTCAGCGAAGAGTTGGAGCACCAGGCTTACGGAGCCGCCGACTTTGTTCTGATGCCTTCTCTTTTCGAACCCTGCGGCCTTCCCCAGATGATCGGAAGCCTCTACGGTGCTCTTCCGATCGTCCATGACACCGGCGGCCTTCACGACACGGTTCGACACCTGGACCCGGACAGCGACAGCGGCAACGGTTTCGTTTTTGAAACCTACGACTCGGGAGGGCTTTACTGGGCCATCCGGCAGGCCATGGGCTTTTTCCGGCTGCCGGCTTCCACCCGGAAAAAGCAGATCTCCCGGATCATGAACCAGGCGACGGAAACCTTCACCCACGGCGTCAACGCGAGGCAGTACATCGAGCTGTATGAAAAGATGCTCCGTCGCCCACTGCTCGTCTAAAGGCGATTTTTACGTGATGACCGAATTTCATGACATTTCCGATCTGATTCGAGAAGATCCCTATCTGAAACCGTTCGAGCCGGTGTTGGTCCGCCGTCAAGAGGCGATCGAACGCCGCAGAAGAGGGTTGACCGGCGGTGACATCTCCCTGGAAGATTTCGCTTCGGGGCATGAATACTTCGGTCTGCATCGGAGAGGCGATTCCTGGGTGCTACGGGAATGGGCGCCCAACGCCAGTGCCGTTTACCTGATCGGGGATTTCACCGGATGGCGGGAGGACCCGGCGCTGGCCCTTTCGCGCATTTCCGACGACGGGGTGTGGGAAATCCGGATGCCGGCCGACGCGCTGCACCATGAGGACCTCTACCGTTTTCGCATCCACTGGCCCGGGGGCGGTGGAGATCGGATTCCAGCCTGGACCCGGCGGGTGGTGCAGGACCCCGAATCCCTGATCTTCAACGCCCAGATCTGGGCGCCGCCGGAACCCTACCGATGGCGGCATCCCGGATTTCAGGCCGCGGCAACGCCTCCGCTCATCTACGAAGCCCACGTGGGAATGGCCCAGGATGCGGAAAAAATAGGGACATACCGGGAGTTTATCGACAACGTCATCCCCCGGATCGTGGACGCCGGATATAACACGATTCAACTGATGGCGATCCAGGAGCATCCCTACTACGCCTCCTTTGGCTACCAGGTGTCGAACTTTTTCGCCCCGTCCTTCAGATACGGCCCGCCGGAGGACTTAAAGGCTCTGATCGACGAAGCCCACGGGGCCGGTCTTCGGGTGTTGATGGATCTGGTCCATTCCCATGCGGTGTCAAACGAGGTGGAAGGGCTGGGGCGGTTCGACGGCACCTCCTTTCAGTACTTCCACGAAGGGCCCCGCGGGATCCACACCGCCTGGGATTCGCGTTGCTTCGACTACGGTAAAGACGCCGTGGTCCATTTTCTGCTGTCCAACTGCCGATATTGGCTCGACGAATTCAGGTTCGACGGCTTCCGGTTCGACGGCATCACCAGCATGCTCTATCTGCACCACGGACTGGGCACGGCGTTCACCCGCTACGAAGATTATTTCGGAGACGACGTCGATGAAGACGCCCTGGTCTTTCTGGCCCTGGCCAACCGGATGATTCACCGGATCCGGCCAGACGCCGTCACGATCGCCGAAGATGTCAGCGGCATGCCGACCCTGGCGTCTCCGGCCGATGTCGGGGGGATCGGCTTCGACTACCGCTTTGCCATGGGTGTTCCCGATTTCTGGATCCGTTTGACCAAAGACACCCGGGACGAGGACTGGTCCGTGGGCCATCTCTGGTATGAACTGACGAATCGCCGCAGAGAAGAAAAAACCATCAGTTATGCAGAATCCCACGACCAGGCCCTGGTCGGAGACCAGACCCTGATCTTTCGGTTGATCGGCGCCGAAATCTATGAACGAATGCGGGCAGAAGATGACAGCATGGCCGTCGACCGAGGCATTGCGCTTCACAAAATGATCCGCCTGCTCACCTTGTCCACAGCAGGCCACGGGTACCTGAATTTCATGGGAAACGAGTTCGGCCATCCGGAATGGATCGACTTTCCCCGGCCCGGAAACGACTGGTCCTATCGCTACGCCCGGCGCCAATGGCACCTGGCAGACGATCCAGGTCTCAAGTATCATTTTCTGCGGGATTTCGACCGGGAGATACTTGCGCTGGCCTCTCGGTTCCGCCTTCTGGGTGCCGAAGAGATCCGCCTTCTTTACGAACACAACGAAGACAAGATCTTAACATTTCAACGGGCGGGACTGATTTTCGTTTTTAATTTCCACCCCGAGCGGTCATTTCCAGACTATCCGGTTCCGGCCCCGTCAACGGTCGATCGGCTCCGCCTGGTGCTCGATTCCGACGATCCCCGGTTCGGCGGTCACAACCGACTGGCCCCGGACCAGATCTTCGAAGCCTCGACGAGCCCGGCTTTCGGAACCCGGCAGATCTACCTGTACATCCCCAACCGAACCGCCCTTGTCCTGCAAGCCCAATCATGAAGCGTCGGCCGGGGTTCGATGTTATTCTCCTTCGAAAGCAAGCGGCGAAGCGGCTTCTTATAAAAACGCGCCAGCGTGTTTATTTCCGGAAGGCATGATAGTATCGGATGACCTTTTCGACGTATTCTTCGGTCTCCCGAATCGGGGGAATGCGGTTGTAGCGTTCAACGATGCTGGGCCCCGCATTGTATGCCGCCAGGGCCAGGGGAAGCTTTCCGCTGAAGCGTCGGAGCATTTGGGTCAAGTACCGGGTGCCACCCATGATGTTTTCCCATGGATCGAACGGGTCCCGGATTTGTAAAGAGGAAAAGTTCTCTGGCATGATCTGCATCAGTCCCAGCGCACCGGCCCTGGAAACCGCCCGGGGATTGAAGTCAGACTCCACCTTGATCAGGGCTTTTAACAGATCGGCGGACACGCCGTGCCGGCGCGCCGCCTCGGAAATCATCGGCTCATACAGGGATGTGGGCACCCGGACCGCATGTTTTTCCGGCCGTCGTCCCTCCTTCATGTAGAGTTGAAACGCGGGATCGGTCGGAACGTTGGTAAAATGAATGACCCCGCGGCTGTCGATGTACCGGTAAATATCCGCCGCCACCTGCTTTTGTCCACCGTCAAAAAAAAAGACCGCCAACGCAGCGGCGGACAGGGCGGCGACTCGAACGATCCCTCGGCGGCTATGCAATGCCATCGACTCATTCCTCGTCACTGAGGCACTTCGGCGCTGTCGACTCGCAGACCCGGTCGAATCGAAAGCTCTTTTGCTGTTTGCTGTATATCGAATCTATTCAAACAATTCAAGCTGTTGCTGTCTATTCGTTTTTTTTTGGCTTTTTTGGACCCATCGTTGGTCTACCAACCGTTGTTCGATGTCCCGGACAAAGGGGGACATTTTACGGGACTCCTTCTTCCCGAAGACCCGTCTTTGCTCGGCCCAGGTGAAATAGAGACGCTCCTTGGCCCGCGTCATTCCGACATAAAAAAGTCTTCTTTCCTCGAGAAACCGGTTCTCTGATTTTTTCGAGGCGGTCAGCAGCGGGATGAATCCTTCTTCGCAGCCGGCGATGACCACCACCGGAAACTCAAGACCCTTTGCCCCGTGCAGGGTCATTAGAGAAACCGACTCTGAACGCGGCCGAATCATGTCGGCATCTGTTTTCAGGGCAATCCGCGAAAAAAGATCTCCAAGCAAAGGCCCGCTTTGCTCGGCCTCTTCGAGCAGGCCGTCAAAGTCGCTCAGCACATCGGCATCCTCACGGATGGTTTCATCGATCTGTAAGACCTCCGCCGCCCGTCGAAGCGCCTCGGCAGGGAGGCGGTCGGCAAGCGTTTCGGCAAGCGCCGACACCCGATGAAACCCCTGGCACAGATGCTTCTGTGCAGACCGGGACATTTCCGGAATTGGAATCCGCCAGGCATTTTTCATCGCCTCTTTGCCGGAAAGCCGGTTCCGGTAGGCCCATCGCTTGAAATCACCCAGGGGTTTGGCGCCGATCCCGCCTGCGACCCGGTTCAGCAGGATTTCCAGATCCTGATAGGTGGGGCGCCCCGCCGCCAGCCGGAGCAGTGAAAACAGCGGCGCATAGATCCCGGCGTAGCGCCGGTCCTTGCGCACGGTTTGAACCGGGATGCCTCCGGCACAAAGCACCTCCTCCAGGAGGTCGAGCTGACGGACCGTTCTGGCAAGCACGGCAAAGTCGCCGAACCCCCGCTCGGTTTCCGACCATGGGTCGACCTTCCCGAAGTCGATGGCATGGAAACCCGCACCGCCGACCTGTTCTTCGATGAGCCGCCCCACGGCCACGGCTTCGGATCTTTCCGATGGACAGGCCAGCACCCCGACGGTGGGCCATCCCTCGATGCCGGAATATACCCGCGCCTCGGTATTTACTGTGGATTGAACGACCTGGCCGGATGCTGCCAGGATCGTTTCGGTGGAGCGGTAGTTCCGGGTCAGTTCAATCACCCGGGCTTGCGGGTAATCTTCGGTGAACCGCAGGAAAAATCGATGGTCCGAGCCGCGGAATCCGTAGATCGACTGGTCCGGATCTCCAATCGCGAAAAGGGTCTGTCCACTGCCGGTCTCGGGAACAAGCAGCCTCACCAACAGATACTGGCCCAAGTTCAAATCCTGGTATTCATCGATGAGGATATGGCAAAACCGGCGACGAAGCTCTTCCCGCCAGGCGGGATTGCGGTCCATGGCCCGACAGGTTTCGACAATCAGATCGTCATAATCGACCAACTGCTGGATGTGAAGCAGCCGCTGATAGTGGTAAAACACCGCAGAAAGGGAAGTATCCTCGAACTGGGGGCTGTTGCCGGCGCCGGAGCGGGCCAACTGCTGCTTGGCCGCCGAGATCCGGTGGGCCGCACCGGTTTTGCCGAATTCGATCCGGACGCCGGCGTCCCGGGCCAGTTGAATGGCTTCGCCCACCAGGTACCGGCCGGCATCTTCGTCGATGAGGGAAAGGGGATACGAAGTTCTTTCCTGCAGCAGCGTCAGGCACAGTCGGTGAAAGGTGCACACGGTGGCCCTTGATGCCTCCGGCGACATCAGCGCCAGCCTCCGGCGCATCTCCTCGGCAGCCTGGTTGGTGAAGGTAACAGCAAGAATGCGGTCTGCGGGCAGGTTGCCGTGGACGATCATGTGGACGATCCGGCAGGTCAGGGCACGAGTTTTTCCGGTGCCGGGCCCGGCGGCCACCAGAAGAACCGGATCGGCGCCGGCCACCGCCGCCCGCTGATCCGGGTTGAGGTCTTGGATATCAAAACTTTCCGGCCCCTGGCGGGACGAAACCCGCTTTTTGCGGGGTTCTGAACCCGAAACGGCGACATCGGGTTTTGGTGCACCCTCCGGTGGTCTGGCGATGGCTTCAGGCTTCCCGGCAGGCCGACAGGGAAAGAGGCTTGCCTGGCCGAGCAGGTGCCGCCTCTCCTGAGCCGAAAAAATGCGCACCTTGCCGAACTTTCCATCGAAGCCGGGCTCCACGACGATGCTGCGACTTCGCATCCGACGAATCGCCTCGGCCAGAAGCGGAACGGCAAAGGCGTTACAGCTCTCCGGATCATTACGGTATAGAACGTCAAACTCGCTTCCAAACCGTTCAATGATTTGAGACGCCGCAGCGCAGACTTTTTTGCTTTGTGGACCCACCTGGAGCAGCTCCGAGAGCATATCGGCCAGCGGTACCAGACTAATAAAATCGGCGCTTTTCTCCGGTCGCTCCCCCGCCGGCCGGTCGGCAAGCTCCTGAACGCGGTACAAGACTCCGAGGGTCAAAGATCGGCCGCAGACAGGACATCGGCCGCCGAGTTTCCGGGTGTCTTCCGGCGACAGGCATACACCGCATTTGCGATGCCCGTCGAAGTGGTATTTTCCTTCCTCCGGGTAGAATTCAACCGTGCCCAGAAACCGCTTGGGATCGGCGGTGGCAAGTGCCTGGTGCATCGCCGAATAGCTCAGCTCGCAGTCGAACAGATTTGCCTCCCGGCCGATCTTGGCCGGCGAATGGGCATCGGAATTGGAGATCAGCACCCGGCTGTCCAGCTCCGAAACCCGCCAGTTCATCGGAGGATCCGACGAGAGGCCGGTTTCCACGGCAAAAACATGCTCGGCCAGGTCTTGAAAACATTCCGCCACCGAATCGAATCCGGATTTGGATCCCAGCAGCGAAAACCATGGCGTCCAGATATGGGCCGGAACCAGAAACGCGGAGCGGGAGACCGAGAGCACGAGCTCCAGAAGGTCCCTGGCATCAAGGCCCAGGATCGGCCGGCCGTCTGAACGGATGTTGCCGATTCTCTCCAGCCGGCGGTTCAGGCGTCGAACCGTATCCAGACTGTCCGCAAAGATCAGGTTATGATTTTTCCGGGTCTTTTCGTCCTTCTTGTAAATGTTGCTGATCTCGGCCGTCAACAGGAACCGGACCGGTCGCCGGCAGGAATCCGGTACCTTCTGGTCGCATGCGCCAGCAAGGTCCGGATGCAGACGAAAAAGCCCATCTTCTGCGGGAATCAACTTTTCTTCGATCTCGGCAAACCATCCTGGATGGGTAAAATCTCCGGTGCCCAGCACGGTCACCCCTTTGATCTGGGCGGCCACGTAGAGGTGCTCCAAGTCCAGGTTCCTGGCGGTCGCCCGGGAGTGCTTGGAGTGAATGTGAAAATCGGCCAGAAACATGCCGCCATTCCTTGCACAGGGCGGGATTTTTGTAAAGATCCGGGCCCGGAGGACCTGGCTTGTGAGACTGCTTTCAACACGGCCGGCAAACAAAGTCTTTTTCCACGATTTTATGGCTTGTCAGAATCGATTAAAAAGGCTATATATATATAATTTTAAACAATATAAACACAATATATTGTAGTTGAGCGGATCGTTATGGGATTGATGTCCACATCGGTGTCGGTCAGCCGGTTTCGAGTGGAAGGAAAACTCGAAGCGCCGGAGATCGAAACGGTTGCCAAGGGGCTGAAAGAAAACGCGCTTTCTGAAATCGAAGACGCTGCTGCCGAAAAGACAGTGGGCTGGACCCCTTTTCGAAGCCCCTACCGCCCCCTGTTCGAAGACCGCAGTTTTGTCGTCGGAGAGTATCTGGTCTTCAGTCTTCGGATCGATCGAAAATCGATCCCCTCCAAGGTGCTCAAAAAGGAGTTTAGCGAAGTCAGCGCCAGGCGGTTGGCTGAAAGCGGCCGTCCCTATCTTTCCCGGAGCGAAAAAAAAATGATCCGGGAAGAGGTGGCCCATCGATTGATCCTTCGCATTCCGGCAACACCGAACCTGTATGACCTGGTCTGGAGTCTGGACCGGCAGTCGGTCTGGTTCTTTTCGACCCTGAAGTCAGCCAACGAGGAGCTGGAAACTTTGTTTGCCAAGTCGTTCCGCCTGACCCTGGTCCGATTGTTTCCCTTCACCATGGCGGACTTGACCGCCGGGCTCTCCGACAAGGAGCGGGATTTGCTGGAGCGAATCACCCCAACCCCGTTTGCGCCGTGACCATGATTGACGTCGCCGTTTCCTACAATCGATACCGTTTCCTGGGGCGGGAGTTTCTGACATGGCTCTGGTACAGTCTGGAGACCGATCCGAAGCTGGCGGCATCGGTCGACCCGGCCATCGGAGAGATTGCTGTCGGCAACCGCATGGCATTGGAAAACCGCGGATCGGCAGGCCTTGAAACCGTCACCATCAAAGGCGACGACCCCGGGCTTGAAGAAGGACAGACCGCCCTGCAAAAAGGCGCTCTGGTCAGTGAGCTGTCGCTGACATTCACGTCAGGCGACCAGCGATGGCGGTTTACCCTCAAAGGAGAAAGCCTGTACATCACCGGATTGAAAGTCCCGGACACCGGCCCGGTGGAAACCGAAGCCGACCTGGACGGGGCCCTCCTGGAAAAGGCGGCGCTGGTGGAACGGGCTGTTCATTTGATCGAAGGACTTTTTTACCGGTTCATTCGGATTCGAATCTCCGAATCCTGGCAGACCGAGGCGTTGGCCGGCATTCGAAAATGGATCGGAAACTGACGAAACCCGACGATGGAGTATTGAACCATTGTCAATAAATCCTTATTTTTAAACGTTTATGGTTTTCTGTGGATAACTGCGGCATGATTCGCCGGGAAATTGACGCGGTTTGAACAGAGATTTTAATATAATTAATAATTATTTCAAATACTTAAAAAGTTATTGGGTGTTTGCACACCCTTTATGATGAAGATGATCTATATAAAGAAACATCAACTTAAAGACAGGATCCAGCCATGAAACTGACGGTCAACAAAAGCGATGTCATTGACGTGCTGGCCAAGGTTCAAGGACTGACCGGACGGAAAAGCAACCTGGCGATCACCGAAAATCTGCTGCTCCGATCCGAACCCGATGGCATTACCCTGATTGCCACCGATCTGGAGTCCGGCTTCGAGGGATTCTACCCCGCCAAAATCGAGGAGGAGGGGACCATCGCCATCAACGCCAAGACCCTCTACGAAATCGTTCGGGAGCTTCCCTCTGAAGAATTCCGGATCCACGAGGTCGAAAACCGATGGATCGAGATCGGAAACCGAAAGGTGTTGTATCATATCGTCGGCATGAATCCGGAAGATTTTCCGGACCACCCCCAGGTGGGAGATTTGGAAATGGTGGTATTGCCCGCAGGCGATCTGAAAAAAATGATCGAAAAGACCGTCATGATCGCCGGGGCGCCCAACGACAAGCGGGCCCATATCAACGGCGTGCTTCTGGAAAAAAAGGAAGGCAGCCAAACGCCTTGTCTGAGGATGGTTTCCACCGACGGCAGCCGGCTTGCGCTTGTCGACCAGGAACTGGAAGCCGATACTCCCGCCCTTCCTGAGGCAGGAATGATCATTCCCAAACGGGGGCTCAACGAGGTCGGAAAATTTCTTGAAAACGAGGAGCGGATTCAGGCCGGCACCAAGGACAACAAGTTTATCGTCAAAAAAATGAAAGAAACGTTTATCATCCGTCTGTTGGAGGGAGATTTTCCCAAATACGCAGACATCATCAAACGCGACAAGGGGCACGAAATCAAGCTCGAGCGGGTGGTATTTTTAAAAATGCTCAAGCGGATGTCGATCCTGTCGTCTGAAACGTACAAAGGGGTCATTTTCAATTTCCGGGAGAACAACCTGGAAATCACCGCCACCAACCCGGACCGTGGCGAGTCCAAAGAGGATATGGATATCGACTATCAAGGGGAGTCGATGCAGATCGCCTTCAATCCCCGGTATTTTATCGATGTGCTGAACGCCGTAGAGGAAGATACCGTGGTCCTTCACCTCATCGATGAAGAAAAACCCTGTCTGATCGAAGGGGAAACCGACAAGCGGTTTCTTTCCGTGATCATGCCCATGAGAATATGAAAAACATCAATACATACAACGAAGACAACATCAAAATTTTGGAAGGGCTGGAGGCGGTGCGAAAGCGGCCTTCCATGTACATCGGCAACGTCGATGTGGAAGGCCTTCATCACCTGGTCTATGAAGTCGTCGACAACAGCATCGACGAGGCCATGGCCGGGGAGTGCACCGACATTTTCGTCACCATCCATACGGACAACAGCGTCAGCGTGGAAGACAACGGCCGCGGGATCCCGGTGGGGATTCACAAAACCGAAAAGGTCCCGGCCGTTGAAGTCGTCATGTGCAAGCTGCACGCCGGGGGGAAATTCGACGATCACTCCTACAAGGTGGCAGGCGGACTGCACGGGGTCGGGGTTTCGGTGGTCAACGCCCTTTCCAGCCAGTTGGAAGTTCAAATTTTTTCCAACAAGCAAATCTATCGGCAGACGTATGAAAAGGGTCGCAAGACCTCGGAACTAACCATCGTCGGAAAGACCAAAAAGCGGGGTACCCGGGTCCTTTTCCGTCCGGACCCTGAAATTTTCAAAACGGTCGATTTCAGTCGGGAAATTCTCAGCCGCCGCATGCGGGAACTGGCGTTTCTCAACAAGGGCGTGCGCATCCGGCTGGAAGACGAACGGGCCGAGGTGGCAGAAGAGTATCTCTACAGGGGAGGGATCAAGGAGTTCGTCGAATACCTGAACCGCCGCAACACCGCCCTTCACAAGCCGATCATGATCGAGGGGGCCCGAAACGACGTCGAGATCGACGTGGCCATCCAGTACAACGATTCCTACACGGAAAAGCTGTTTTCCTTTGCCAATAACATCAACACCGCCGAAGGCGGTTTTCATCTAATCGGGTTTAAAGCCGCCTTGACCCGGACCATCAACCAGTACGCCACCAACGGCAACCTGCCCAAAAACCTTCGGGAAGCCAAGATCAGCGGGGACGATGTGCGCGAAGGGCTGACCGCCATTGTCAGCATCCGGATTCCAAACCCGCAGTTCGAAGGACAGACCAAGACCAAACTGGGCAACAGCGAAGTCAAGGGCCTGGTCGAATCTCTGGTCAACGAAAAACTGAGTGAGTATTTCGAAGAAAACCCCTCCGTTGCCAAACGGATCATCGGCAAGACAGTAGACGCCGCCCGCGCCCGGGATGCGGCAAGACGCGCCCGGGATATCGCCCGCAACAAAGGGGCCATGGCCGACACCACCCTTCCGGGAAAACTGGCCGAGTGCCAGGCATCGGAACCGGCGGACAGGGAGCTGTTCATCGTGGAGGGGGATTCGGCCGGCGGCAGCGCAAAGCAGGGCCGGGACCGAAAATTCCAGGCCATTTTACCCCTCAAGGGGAAAATTTTAAACGTGGAAAAGGCCCGGTTCGACAAGATTCTCCGAAGCGAAGAAATCAAGAACATGATCACGGCGCTGGGCACGGGGTTTGGCCGGGACGAATACGAGATCGACAAGATCCGCTACCACAAGATCATCATTATGACCGATGCCGACGTGGACGGATCCCATATCCGCACCCTCCTGTTGACCTTTTTTTACCGCCAGCTGCCGGAGATCATCGAACAGGGATACCTCTATATCGCCCAGCCTCCGCTGTTGAAAGTCGGCAAGGGAAAAAACGAATTTTACCTGACAAGCGAATCGGAACTCAACGAACATCTGCTCAAGCGGGTCTGTGAAAAAATTCAACTCCGGCTGGGAGACGAGACCGTGTTATCCGGACACCGACTTTTCCTGTTTGTCGTCGGTCTCTCCGAATACTATCAGATCGTCGATAAACTGGAAAAAAGATGCATCCCGGCTGAAATGGTGGATGTGTTGGTGGAAAGGGGGCTGGCCAACGTCCGATTCCTGCAGGACCGAAACGCAATGGAAGGGATCCGGGCCAATCTCGCCGACTGGGGATACGAACTTGGCGAACTGATCTGGAACGAGGAACGGGACGTCTTTGAAATGACCGTCACGCCCCCGGCGGATATCGAATCGGACATCCCGGCCTGGAAGGCCCCTGCGGTGAAGATCGGCAGGGGGCTGGTTTTTTCCACCGATTTTCAAAAGTGCCTGGTGATTGCCAAAAAAGTCGTCGCCTGGGACCGCGCACCGTTTTTCGTCTTGGCGCCGGAAGGGCAAAAAGAACCGAAGGAATTCAAAAACAAGCGAAGCCTGATCACCCATTTGATCGAAGAGGGGAGAAAGGGGCTGAGCATTCAACGCTACAAAGGCCTCGGTGAAATGAATCCCCTCCAGTTGTGGGAAACGACGATGAATCCGGAAAAGCGGACCCTTCTTCAGGTGCAGATTCAAGATGCGGTGGAAGCAGACGACATCTTTACCGTCCTGATGGGAGACGAGGTGGAGCCGCGGCGGGAGTTCATCCAAAACAATGCCCTGGAAGTGAGCATGCTAGACATTTAAAATCGCTGCGCGATTTTAAATGTGTGAGCGCCTGCGGCGCTGTTTTAAAAAAAGATCATATTGGCGAACCAGACCAACAGCGAATGAAAATTCATTGTATTGACGCGCGGGATCTGCCGGATCTGTGGTTTCAGGCCGTACACGATATTTTGGACAACGGTCGGCGGTTTACCATCGACCGGGGATCCTATGCGGGCCAGACAAGGCTCGAGTATGACTTTTTCTCGGGCCATGTGCGGCATCCAGGCACCCCCCCCCTTCTTCCCGACATACCCCCGAGCTGCGGAATCCCCAACCCGGTCGAAGAGTCTTACATTTATGGCGGCGAGGGCTACGAGCGATCCTACATTGAATATCTGATGACCGGAGAAAAGGCGCCCGGCGAATCCTACACTTACGGAGAACGGCTCACCCGCGCCCCCATCACCGGACAGAAGCTTTCCTGGTGGCAGGAAGGGAACCGGGAAATCGTCGATATTCGGGATGTGGACGGCAGGATCGTTTTTGAAGAAGAGGGTCGGCTCTATTTGAACCAGATCGAATGGGTGATCGACACTTACCGCCGCTTCGGGCACCGCAACAACCAGATGGTGCTGCAGGTGGCCCATCCGTCCGACCTGACGCTCGTCGATCCGCCCTGCCTCCGGTCCTTGGATACGCGCATCCAGGACGGCGCGCTTCATTTTGCGGTCTATTTTCGTTCCTGGGATCTATGGGGAGGCATGCCCGCAAACCTGGCCGGCATTCAGAACCTGAAAGAGTATATGGCGGCTGAGATCGGTGTTGAAGACGGAGAGATGATCGTCGAAAGCAAGGGCCTGCACCTATACGGCTATGCCGAGGAGCTGGCAAAGCTACGGTGTCTTCGTTGATTGGTTGATCAGAAATCTATGCTCCCCGGCGTTCGCGGAAACGGAATCACGTCCCGGATGTTGGCGGCGCCGGTGATCAGCATCAACAGGCGCTCAAATCCGAGGCCGAAACCGCTGTGGGGCACGGTACCGTAGCGACGAACGTCTAGGAACCACCAGTATTGATCCGCATCCATCCCCCCATCTTTCATCCTCGCCTCGAGGACATCGAGGCGCTCTTCTCTCTGACTTCCGCCGATGATTTCCCCGATTCGAGGAACCAGCAAATCCATGGCGGCGACGGTTTCATCATCGTCGTTTACGCGCATGTAAAAGGGCTTGATGGCTTTTGGGTAGTCGTAGAGAATCACCGGTTTTTTAAAGTGAACCTCGGTCAGGAATTTTTCGTGTTCGCTTTGCAGATCGCTTCCAAATGAAACCGGAAATTCAAATGTTTTTTCTGCCGAGCGAAGAATATCGATGGCCTCCCGATACGGCAGCCGGATGTAATCCGATTCGACCACCGTCTGGAGGGTTTGGGGAAGGGATTTGTCGACGAAACGGGCAAAGAGGTCCAGATCTTCTTTGCACTGCTCCCGGATAACACCGGTCAGGTTTCGTACCAGGTCTTCGGCAAGGTCCATGTTGCCGTCAAGATCGCAGAAAGCCATCTCCGGTTCCACCATCCAGAATTCTGCCACATGGCGGCGGGTGTTGGAGTTTTCGGCCCTGAAGGTCGGGCCGAAGGTGTAGACGTCTCCCAACGCCAGGGCGAACAGTTCGGCCGAAAGCTGGCCGGATACGGTCAGATTGGCCTCCCTGCCGAAAAAATCCCGGCGATAGTCCACCCGGCCGCCGATTTTCGGCGGGTTGTCCACATCCAGCGCCGTGACCCGGAACAGCTCTCCTGCACCCTCACAGTCCGAACCGGTGATGATCGGCGAATGGATATAGTAAAACCCTCGCTCACCAAAGAAGCGGTGAACGGCCTGGGCAAGCGCCGAACGAATCCGAAACGTGGCGCCGTATTTATTGGTGCGGGGCCGAAGATGGGCAATGGTGCGAAGAAATTCGTCGCTGTGACGCTTTTTCTGCAGCGGATAGCTGTCCGGAGCGTCTCCGATCAACGTTACCGCTTCGGCGCGAATTTCCCAGGCCTGTCCTTTTCCGGGGGAGGCGACGATCTGGCCGGAGACCTCCACGGAAGATCCCGTAGCGAGTTTGCGAATCTGGTCATAGGCCGCCAACCCGTCATCGGCGACCACCTGGATATTTTTCAGACAGGAACCGTCATTGACTTCGATAAACGAAAAGTTTTTCGAATCTCTTCGGGTGCGGACCCACCCCTTGATCAGGACCTGTCCCGACGGCTGGTTCGAAGAAAGAAGGGCACCGATTTTTGTGCGTTTCATCGATTCACATCCTTATGGTAATGTAATAGCCGTGAACCCCCCGCTGCAGAAGAATCACGACCGAGGACTTCAGGCGGTACTTGACCACCGCATTTTCAAAGTCGGCCGACGTTTCAACGGGAAGATCATCGATCTGCCCGATCACGTCCCCGGTCGAAGCGCCGATGCCGGCCAGCTGTGAATCCGGATCAAGCTGGGTGATCACGGCTCCCTTGGACGCTGAAATTCGATACCGCCTGCGGAGCGCGTCGGTAAGGTCCTCCACCTTCACGCCAAGAAGTTGAAAGGCAAGGTCTCCGGCCTGCTCCTGTGGGAACCGGGCGGCGGTCAGCGAAAGACGAACGGTTTTTCCCTTCCGCCACACGCCCAGATCCAGGCGCTCTCCCGGCTTGTAGTTGCGGATCGCCGCCACATAATCGGGCCTGGAGAGCACCTCGTGACGACCCACGGAAAGAACCACGTCTCCGTTTTGGACGCCGGCAGATGCCGCCGGACTTTCTTTGAACACCGACCGGACGAGCAGCCCCTGGTTGCCGGGAAGATCCATGTAGGCGGCCATCCGGTCATCAGGCTCCTGGATCAAAATTCCGATCCACGGAAGGATGACCTCTCCATAGCGGATCAGGTCGGAGACGATTCTAGAAGCCCTGTGGATCGGGATCGCAAATCCGATTCCCTGGGCCTTGGCGTAAATGGCGGTGTTGATTCCGATCAGCTCTCCGTTGATGTTGAGCAGGGGCCCGCCGCTGTTTCCTGGGTTGATGGAGGCGTCGGTTTGGATGAAGTCGTGAAAGATGCGCTCTTCGGTTCGAATACTGCGATGAAGGGCGCTGACAACCCCGGTGGTCACGGTATGGGAAAATCCGAAGGGGTTTCCAATGGCGATGATCGTCTCTCCGATCATCAAATTCTGCGAGTCTCCCATGGCCAAAGACGGCAGGGGGTCTGTGGCCTCGATTCGAAGAACCGCCAGATCCGAATCCGGGTCGGCACCCACGATCCGGGCCTGAAATTCCCTTTCGTCCTGGAGGACAACGGTAATCGAGGCACTTTTGGAAATCACGTGGGAATTGGTCAGGATGAGTCCCTTTTCTCCGGAGATGATCACCCCGGAACCGAGGCTGGTGCGCTGATAACGGCGTTGAAACCCTGGATCGAAAAAATCCTTAAAAAAAGAGTCGAAAAAAGGATCAATACCGAAGCGGGAAAAGGGG
>Ga0272443_10001011_pt1 | contig 44799 bp, 41 predicted proteins | sample SSMAcet12_FD_193581 | JGI IMG/M metagenome (GOLD analysis project Ga0272443, IMG submission 193581) | Marine sediment archaeal communities from Little Sippewissett salt marsh, Falmouth, MA, United States - SSM-Acet-12 | ecosystem: Environmental > Aquatic > Marine > Wetlands > Sediment ...
TCGGGGGGCATCGGGTTGATGTAGAAGCCCGTTCCCCACTCGAATCCGGCAACTTTGGTCAGGCGGGGAATGATTTCGAGCCTCCAGTGGTAGTCGTATTGAAGCGTCGTCCAGTACCCGGGCTTACCCGGACGTGGGATCGGATTGGGAGCGGTCTGAAGGACGAAGTTGTAGGGGACATCCCCCAGCAACGTTCTCAGACGTGTCAGGGTGCGTTTCAGCGTATGTGCAAGGCCATATCGATCTTCGTCGGAGATCATCGTGAAGTCGTGCTGATGCTGCCGTGGCACGATCAGAAGCTCGAACGGGAAGCGGGAGGCATAGGGCGTCCACACCACGAATCCGTCTTTGTCGTCCACGATCCGGTGTTCCGCCTCGAGTTCTCCAAGCATCACGTCACAGAACAGGCAGCGCTCTTTTCGCTCGTAGTAGGTCTTTGCCGTGTTGAGTTGTGTGCGGACTTCAAGCGGAACAATCGGTGTGGCGATGATCTGCGCATGGGGATGAAGCAGCGATGCTCCGGCCTCTGATCCATGGTTCTTGAACAGCAGGACGTACCGCGAAGCCGGGCGCGACATGAGGTGACGCAATCGTGCCACGTACATATCGACAACCCACTTAAGGTGCTCGACATCAAAATCCGGAAAATCCATGTTGTGATCAGGCGTTTCGATGATCACCTCGTGATCGCCGACACCGTTCATGCGGTCAAACATGCCGTGAACCGCGGCCCGCCCGAGGTCGTCGTAAGCGCGAAGAGCGGGGAACTTGTTGGGGATCACACGAACGCGCCACGAACCCTTTCCGTCCAGAGCCTCTGCAACGGCCGGCGGGGTTGTATTCTCGTTTCCCGGACAGAACGGGCAGTTGGCAACGATGTTCGGCGCCGGATCGTCCGATGACGACGATTTGTAGTCCGAAGGGCGCTTGGCTCTCTCCGGTGCAATGATCACCCACTGATTACGGATGGGATCTCTACGTAGTTCGGGCATGATGTGTCTTCCTCCGTATTGACTTTTCCTGAAACGATTGTAGCCTGTTGACGAGTCAGGCTCACAATAACGCAACGTCGCTTCATTCTCTCGAGATCCGCGGATTGTCGAGAAGACGGGCAGCGGCTGGGAAGTTCTTCTTCGGGAGGTTCGTTTCATGCGTGTCCTGTTTGTCTCCGCCGAGGTGTCACCGTTTGCCAAGACGGGAGGGCTTGCCGACGTCGCTCTTGCACTGCCGCGAGCACTTCACGATCTGGGTGTGGATGTTGCCGTTGTCATGCCGAAGTATCGCATTGTCGAAGGGAAGACCCCGATGGATACCGTCGCCCGATTCTCCGTGCCGGTCGACGGCGAGCCGAAGGAGTGTATTGTGTACCGCGGGGCGCTGCCGGAAAGCGAGGTCCCAATCTTCTTCTTGGCCCATGATCCGTACTTCGACCGACCCGAGTTGTATGGCGAGGGGACCGAATACGAAGATGCTCTGGAACGGTTCACGTTCTTCTCAAGGGCTTCTCTTGAACTGTGCCGTGCGACCGGATTCATCCCCGATATCCTTCACGCCAACGATTGGCACGCCGCACTCATCCCTGCGTTTCTGAGAGATCGCGCCGTGAACGGCATCGGAGAGCCGAAGACGATGCTCACGATTCACAACCTTGGCTATCAAGGGGTATCGAATGCGGACAAGCGGCATGTCACAGGGCTGTCGGAGCGGGCGTTGGCGCCGTATCTGGCCGGTCATCGGATCAACCTGCTCAAGGGGGGGATCCTTGGATCCGATCTGATCAACACCGTGTCGCCAACGTATGCCGAGGAGATCCTCAAGCAAGGAGCAGGCCTGGAGGCTGAGCTTGCCGCGAGAAGAGACGTGCTGTTCGGCGTCCTGAACGGTGTGGACACGTCCGTTTGGGATCCGGCTACAGATCCGCACCTCTGGGTCCCGTATGATGCAAACAACCTTGCCGGAAAGGTGGAGAATAAGAATCGCTTGCAGGAAGAACTCAAGTTACGTGCCGCCCCCGACACCCCTCTGGTTGCCGTGATTAGCCGGCTGGCTGAGCAAAAGGGATTCGATCTGATCATGGACGGCTTCGATCAGATGATGGAGAAGGGTGTTCAGTTTGTGCTGCTCGGAACGGGAGACGACGAATACGAGCGATTTTTCCGCGATGCGCAGGAGCGGTACCCTGGGCGGGTTGCGTCGTTGATCACCTTCTCCGAGCAATGGGCCCACCGGATCGAGGCGGCGGCGGACATCTTCTTGATGCCCTCCCATTACGAGCCGTGCGGCCTGAATCAGCTGTACTCGCTGCGGTACGGAACGGCGCCGCTGGTTCGCGCCACCGGCGGGCTTAAGGACACGGTGTTTGAGCTTGACCGGGAAGCGGATCAAGGGAACGGCTTCCTGTTCGAGAACTACACAGGCGACGCACTGGTTGAGGCGATCGGCCGTGCCGTGAACGCATACCGCGAGGACTCCGAAGCCTGGACGCGGATGATTCTCCGAGGGATGAAGCAGGATCTGTCTTGGAGATCATCGGCACGGGAGTACATGGAGCTGTACGATCGGGTCACGGATTAACCCTAGGACTCGCTTCGAAGGATGCGGTACTCGAGCGGGGGGATGCGAAGCTCTCCTTGCACTGCTTCATCGGAATCCCAGCTGATCCAGCATCGTTCCGGCAGAGGAAGCACGGCGGATCGATCGGGATCAAGGTTGAGTGCGACCAGAACCCGCGAAGCGGAAGCGATCCGGAAGTAGCTCAAGAACCGACCCTCGGTCCGATACAACTCGATGCTGCCTCGACGAAGGGGGATCGACTCCGCGCGGAGTTGGCTTAGCTGTCGTACTTGACGGAGGATCCGATGGTTCCACGAGTCCTCCGACCACGGAAACGGGCGGCGGTTGTCCGGATCGCCTCTGCCTTGCAGGCCGATTTCATCGCCGTAGTAGATCGATGGAGTGCCGGGGAACGTGAACTGGAAGGCAAGCGCCAGCAGGAGAAGATTCTCATCGCCCGCGCACTCGGTGAGGAAACGCGGCGTATCGTGGCTGCTGAGTAGCGTGAACGAGGCAAAATTCGCATCCTCTGGGTAGCTGTTCCACAGCTTGTACAGCTCGGATCCGAACGTCTCCACATCGTGAGAGCCGTGCGCGAAGAGCCGGACGCAATGCTCCAAGAGCTTGTAGTGCATGACCCCATCGACCGCCTGGTGGCGGAACCATGGCGTTCCGAGGCCCATCACTTCGCCGAGAACATACGCATCGGGGTTGGCGTCTTTGGCGGTCCGGTAGATCTGGCGTACGAAGTCGGGCGGCAGGTACTCCGTTGTGTCGAGGCGCCAACCGTCGATAGCGTGCTCTACGATCCAATACCGAACGACCGAAAGGAGATACGCAGATGTATCCGGGTTGTTGTGGTTCCACTCCGGCATCTTCGAGACGCCCGCCCAGCAGCCGTAGCCTGTCTGGGGGCCAAACGGATCCGCGTTCTCAGTCATGCGGAACCAGCGCCAGTACCTCGACCCAGGACCGCCTTGAACTGCGCTCTGGAAGAACGGATGCCGGTTGCTGCAATGATTGAAGACCCCGTCGAGAACAAGGTTGATCCCGTTTCGATGCAGTCTCTCCACGAGTTCGTCGAGATCATCGTTTGTGCCGAAAACGGGATCGATCGTGAAGTAGTCGAGCGTATCGTACTTGTGATACGAAGCGGCATGAAACACCGGGGTCAGATAGATGGCGTTGACCCCTAGGCTGCGAATATACGGAATGGACTCGATGATCCCTGCCAGATTCCCGCCGTGGGACATCCCTGACGATATGTTCTCGGATCCCCTTGTCCAGTTCTCGCCGGCCCGGCGGAACCGATCGACGAAGATGTGATAGAAGACGGCATCAGGCACCCAACTCGGGATGGCGCGCAACTTCACTTCGCCCACCAGCCGCAGGGTCCGCTACGATGATGTTCTGCGGGAGAAGACAGGCGTGTTGTCACTCTTTGACCGCTCCCTGCGTGAGTCCGGAGACGACCAACCGTTGCACGGGCAAGAAGAGGATCAGCACGATGACTCCGCCGACGATCGCTCCCGCGGCAAAAGGTCCCCATCGACGGTTGAACGCCTGTTCGGTGAAGAAGCGCAAACCGACCGAGAGTGTGAGTTTCTCGGTTCCCCGAAGAAGAATGCTTGCCAAGATGTATTCGGAGTAGCTGGTCATGAACTGGATGATCAGCACGACCGCCATGATCGGACGGACCAGCGGGAGCATGATGCGGATGTACGCTTGGAACGGAGTTGCACCGTCCACCAACGCCGACTCCTCGAGCGAACGCGGGATCGTGTCGAAGTACCCCTTCATGAACCAGATGTTGAACCCCATGGCTCCGCCCAGATAGACCATGATCAGGCCGAGATGCGTGTTCAATCCGAGAGCGGGAACGACATCCCCGATCGACTTCAGCAGGAGGAAGAGAGCGACCATCGCCAGCATCTGAGGGAACATCTGGACAAGAAGCATCGCCATCAGTCCGACGCGCCGTCCGCGGAAACGGAACCGAGAAAAGCTGTAGGCGCCGAGCGAACAGATAAGGACCGTACCGATCGCCGTGATCCCCGAAACCTTGAGAGTATTGAGCAACCACGTGAAGAAAGGGTATTCCGGGTTGGAGAACAGCGAACGGTAGTGATCCCACGTGATTCGGCTCGGAAGGAAGGTTTGCGTAGATAGACTACTGGACGGATTCACGGATGCCGAGAAGATCCAGAGAACCGGCAACAGGGCGTAAGCGATGGCGAGCCAGATAAGGAAATGTCGGAAGAGCCGTCCCAGCCACCTGGGGATGTGAGCACGGGGTGTCCGAAATCGGCTGCCGGAGGATCGGGTGTTCACGGTATGTTGGGAAGACTTTGCGGTGGATCTGGACGGGCGCATCACTTGTAAACCTCCTCCAGCTGTCGCGTGAGCCGGAATCCGATGGCACTTATCGTGCCGACCATGAAAAAGATGAGCACGGAAATCGCCGAGGCAAGCCCCAGTTGGTTGCCGACTCCGCCCTGGAACGCTATGCGGTAGGTCCAGGAGATCAAGATGTCGGTTGCCCCCGCCGGCGTCGCTGCACCGAAAACGGCAGGACGGCCCGAGGTGACAAGCCAGATCAGTGTGAAGTTGTTGAAGGCAAACGCGAACGATCCGATCAGCAGTGGAGCGAGACTGATCATCAGCAGAGGCAATGTGATCCTGTGGAAGCGCTTCCACATCCCCGCTCCATCTACGCGGGCCGCCTCATACAGCTGGTTGGGGATGCTTTGCAGCGCTCCGAGGGAGATGAGCATCATGTACGGGAAGCTCAGCCAGACATTAATGAACACCAGCGTTGCCTTGGCCCATGTGGGATGCGTCAACCACGGGACGGTGATCCCGAACCAATCGGAGAACGAGCGATTGATGATCCCGAAGTTCACATCGAACATGCCGCGCCAGACAAGCGCGGAGATGAACACCGGCATGACGTACGGGACGAGAAGAAGTGTCCGATAGAAGAAGCGAAACCGAAGCGCTCGATCATTGAGGAGAAGCGCCAGCCCCAAGCCGAGGGAGAAGCTGAACAAGACGCTGAATAGGGACCAGAGGATCGTCCAAACGAACACGCGGACGAAATCCCGGCGGATCGCTGCGTTCCCGAAGACGCGGGAGTAGTTCTCCCCACCGATCCAGATCTGATATCCGGGTTCGATCTGCGTGCCGTCTTCCGCCGTGAACTTGCCGTCAATCGGCGCGTACAGAAGACCGGTTTGCCGATCAAGGAGTTGGTCGGTTTCGGCAAGATATGTGTACTGCTTGCGGTACGCCTTGAATTCGTTAATTCCACTCAGCCGAAGATACTGGTCGCCCCTGGGGATCGCCAGGGCCTCCAGTCTGGAGAGGATCTGGTATCGGTCGATGCCTTCGACGATCTCATACCCCTCGATTCCTTGTACGGTCCCTGCATCGTCGAACGTGAGCGCGGGATCCGAGCGATCCGCCTCTCGAAGCTCCTCAGTCTCGTAGATCCACACCTTCCCGTCGCTTGCGGTAAGCGCCAGGGCGAGCGCGTCCGCATCATCGGAGAACGCGCTGTAGTCGAACACCGAGCTATCCTCCGGCAGGTAGTACCGTTCATCGAGCAGGTGAAGGACGGTGTCCTTGGACAGGAGATTCCCGGTTTGCAGATTGGTGAATGACACGTAGAACGTGTTGAGCAACGGGTAGACAACCATGGCGGCCAGGAACACCAGACCCGGGAGCAGATAGCGGAGCGGATAGGCGCGCTTGGAAAGGATCACCACATTGAGCGTGCCGACTCCAAGGATCAGCAGAGTAAGAAGCGTGTAGCTCGATTGAAACGCCAGGCTCACGGCGCCCCAGATACCGATGCTATCGATGATTCCCAAGGAAACGATCTTGAAGGTCAGTCCCAGTACGCTTTGTGATCTCATTGTGCAAGTGAAGCGGGGATCCAACGGATCCCCGCCGAGTGAAGAGCTACGGGCAGCCGACCGCGCTTAGGATCAGCTGCTGGGCCTGACCGAAAGCTTCCGACGGTGCAGTGCCCGCGTTGATCAGATCGATGGCGTTTCCGCCCTCCTGCCAGACACTCGCCATTTCGGGGATGCTCGGCATCGGAACGCTGAACGCGCCCTGATCGCCGAACGCCAGCAGATCTGCGGGAGACGACGGGACTGCGGGCAGGAACACCGTTGGGCGGTTCCCGATTTCTTCCAGGGCGGTCATCGTCGCCGGTGTGGCGATGTAGTTGAGTAGGAAGTCAACGGCGATCGTCTTGTTCTCGCTGAACGAACTCAGGAAGAACCCCTGATAGCCTGCAAACACCTTGGGGATGTTGTACGCGCCGTCCGGACCGGTGATCGCCGGGATGCGCGTAATGCCATAGTTGATGTCCGCGTTCTGGAAGTTCACCAGCCTCCACGGTCCGGTGATGAACATCGCTGCGTTCCGGCCTTCGATGAGCGCCTGTTCGGTGTCGCCATTCACGCCGATCGGAATGAGACCCTCGTCGATCATCGACTTGTAGAGGTTGGCACCGAAGATCGCGCCTTCATTGCCGACGCCGACGTCGCACGGATCGTACTCTCCGTCCTCATCGAAGCCGAAGATATACCCGCCGGCAGCGCTCAACATCGGGAAGAACTGGTAGAAGTTGGCGGATGTGTTTTCGAAAACCAGACCGTACATCGGAGTATCCGGGTCATAGAGCGATCGTGCGATCGCAAGGAGTTCATCCCATGTCCTCGGGGGCACCGGGACAACGTCCTTGTCATAGATCAGGGCGATGTTCTCAACAGCGTACGGCAGTGCGTAGAGCGCCTCGCCGATCGAGAATGCCTGAAGCGCGGCTGAACTGAAATCCCCGGAGCGTGCGCCGATGTCCATTGCCTCGATCAGTCCGTTGGCGACAAGTTCACCGACCCAATCGTTGGCGCCGACGACAATGTCGGGCCCTTCCTGCGCCTGTGTTGCCGTGATGTACTGCGATCGCAACTCCGAGTTCGGGAATTCGATCACCTCGATAAGCACTCCCGTGGCATCCGTGTAGTCGGCCCCGACCTGGCGTAGCAGTGGGGTCCGCGTATCGTCTGCATAGATCGTGATCGTCACCTGAGCCATCGCTCCGATTCCGATCGCCGCGACCAGAAGGAATACAGCAAGCGCAAACATCCTTCGCATTCCGACCTCCTCGTGTCTCTCCTTGTTGGCTATAGGTCTGTGCCGCTCAATCTTCAGAGTAACTTCCGGATTCTATTGCAGGCAAATCACCTCCCTGAATCCGATCCGGCATCAAGATCGACCTCGATCGGAAGAACCTCGGCATAGGATGTGTCCGGAACGAAGCTTGCGAGCATGTCTTGTTGAAGATGTCCCATCGGCTCCAGCAGGTCATAGAGCTGAGGCGTCCAGGAAGGATCGGTCGATCCGCCCCCGGTCCAGACACCGGCTGACTCCCCGATGGGGCGAACATGGTTTGCGCCGTACCCGTCTTGCGATGCGATGAGAACGTAGTGCCAACCGGCAACATCCGGCAGCACGGACTTGGGAACGGTGACGATCACCCGGCCTCGTTTCGGATCGGATGCAACGTCGATGAGCGTCGGTCCCTCCCCCGATGCTGTCCAAAGATGACGTCCGTATGCAGGCCAGCCGGCGACTTTGATGAAGGTGTCCCACGGGTGGGCGGGATCGAACGTGACCTGCGCCGCCGCACCGTCTTCATGAGCCGCGACCGATCCTCCAGCGATCCGATCGAGATACAGGAAGATCAGCGGATGACTGAACCCCTGCGGCCCATTCCAGGGGTTGGGCAGCTGCCGGAAGTCAAAGGCAAACTGCCAGCGATCATCGCCGTCGATGACCGCATATCGAACCAGATCGAACAACCCTCCACCGCTGAACACGCTGTTGGTCGGGTATGAGTAGCTGCCCGGCCCCGTATCGTCGTCCACCGGGTCGTTCATGACGAAGATCTCCTTGCCTTGGACCAGGGTCGGCAATACAGCGAGAACCGGACGGGCCGACGCTTGGGCAACGATGGAGTCGATTGTTTCCAGGACGAGATTGAGCGTGGATGCCTTGCCGGGCTCCATTCCGAGTTCGGCAAGGGGGATCGAATACTCGATGACATCGTCCGTGTAGACCCGCCGGCTTCCGATGCTGTGCAGCGGCGAAGCGGATCGCCACAAGCCTGTTTCGTCGGTCTCATAGACCGTCACCGTACCGGTTCCGTCGGTGCGAAGCTTCGCCAGAGGGACCTGGGCCGCGTAGGTGAGAGAGAAACCGAGGGACTCCCCTGCATAGCGAGTGGCGGCAACGGCTGTTTCACCGGCTCCGCCGGAGACATACAGCATCAAGGACTGATCTTCTCCGATCAACGTCCTTGACGGGCTCTGCATCCTCGCCTGGACATAGAGAAGGTTCTCACGATAGCCGAGCCGGACTTCATCGAACCCCCCTATTCCGTGCAGGACGGCCGCATCCGACCAGGATTCATCCGGCGTGTCACGGCCGTCGAGGACCGGGTCGATCTCACCGAGATGGAACGAGGCGGGTTGCTGAAGCCGCAGCAGAAGGACATCGGGTACGTCCGTCTCCTCGACGCCTGCCGCAAGGAGCGCGGCGACAAGATTCGCTTTGAACAGCCAATCGTAGAGGTCATCGGTATTGGAATCCTGATCGGTCCCGTACCACCAGAACCAGTCGGATCCTTGTGCAGCCAGCACGGCTTCCACGGCGGCGGGCGGATCTCCCGCCGTGTCGACGGCCACACGGACATCCTCGAGACGGCGCCACGCTTCGTCTTCATCGGATTCGCCGCTCCAGGTCGAGAGATCCCCTGCCCACGATCCCGTCGGCACGCTCTCGAGCGTCACGAGATCCGGACACGAGGAAAGAAACGCGGACGGCGTGACGGTCCGGATCCATTCCGTAGACGCCAGTTCGGCGTAGAGAGCGCGAAGAAAGGAACGTCCGTTGTCAGGGTATCCGGCCATGAACATCCAATTCTCGCCGTCGACGGCGATTGTCAACAGTTGTCCGGCCGGATCCTCTAGGGTGTCATAGATGTCGCGCAGCCGGCCGATGAAATCGGAGACGGCCGCTTCCGTCGGTTTGTTGCCGTATGCAAGGCCGATCCCATCGGAGAGATCGGAATCCCGGAACAGCACAGGCAAGCCGTCGACAACGTAGACGGATGTCTGCTCTTCCGTAGAGGGGGTGTGACCAAGAGCCTGTGCGAGAAGGCCTCCATCGGTCGTCGTCCACCGGAATCCGGCTTGCCGGAGCAAGGCTAGAGCCCTGTCCGACACGGCCTGCTCGGGGGGCCAGACGCCTGTTGCCGTTTGTTCGAACAACCGCTGGTGCTGCGCTTGGGCAGCATCGAGCTGAGCAAGGACATCCTCGTCCCAACCGAACTCTGCCAATAAGGGAAGGATCGGATGGTAGAATGGGCTCGTGACCAATTCGCTTCCTGTGTAAGCAACGCCACGATACGCATCCACCACCCAGGAGAGAACGATCCTCTGCGATTGCAGCAGCTGGACGATATCCGAGATCAGGAAGCCGCTCATGCCTCGCAGATCGCTCACACCCAGCAATTCGTGAAGTTCCGGCGAGATTTGCCACAGAAGGAACAGCCCCGCTGCGTCACGAAGCTCGGCATCGGTCAATGCCCGGCTCTGGGAGAGCGATTGGAGTTCATGGTAGCGTGGATCGTAGTAGGGATCGTTCTCATCGTCATCCAGCATGTAGCCGTTCAGCCAAAACGCTTGCTCGGTAAGCGCGCTTCGCTCCTCCGCGGCGAGTTCCTCCGGAGATCGAAACAGCTTCCAAATCCAGCGCAGATGGTTGTCGACCGCTCCGATATACTGGAAGAGGCCTCCTGCCTGCCGTTCGTCGGCCGTGATCACGACGTAGTCCTCCAGCTGCCACAGCAGGCTGGGCTGGAGATTGTAGGTCACACGAACATCCGGATACTCGGCGAGGATTCTTGGCGAGTCGATGTACTCCTGCACTCCGTGGATGCGGACCCAGGGAAGCTCGTATTCGGATGTCAGCCGGTTCCAGTACAGAGGCTGATGTTGGTGCCAGATGATGGCCACAGGAAGGGGAGCCTTGCCAGGCTGAGAAACCACCATGTATGAGGCAAACAGAACGCCGATTGCAGCCAGCCCGAAGAGAGCGCATCTCTTGCCGCTCATGGAGTCTACCTCCTCTGGATCACGATTCTCTTGTGATGGCCCGACAGCTGGATTCGCTGACATTCCGTATCGGATCGAACGGATGCACGTTGACCATCGAGCCATGCGACGACGGGGTCGGACTCCCACACCGCGATCTCACCCTCTGCATCTCGCACATCAATGGACATCGGTTCGCCGGCATCGCCGCCGGTAACGGATTGCAGGATGCCGCGCGCAGCAGGGACCAACGGGGTCCAAAGGCCATAGACAGCCATTCCCGAAATCACGGGAGCCAGCATTCTGTAGACCAGGCTCCGCGGCGGAACGGTCAAGGTCATCGGAGTCGGCCGCTGACAGATGACATCGAATGCGACAACCTCCCCCTGGGCGAAGGGCGAGAGAGAGACCTCTTGAGGGCGGTCCGTCAAGTTCAGTGCAAGGATGTAAACCCACATGGCATCAGCAGCCCGGTGCGACGTGGTGAACACCTCGATCTCGTCCGGCACGCTCTGTGGGGCCAGCAGCGGCGGGTGGTCGGGGTGGAGCAGCCGTCCGTCGGAGAGGCACATCCGCCGCACAAGTCGAGAGTCGGTCATTCCCGGGGCGTCGCCGATTCCAACAGGTCCGCACGAGAGGGTGCGAAGCGCGGCTTCCAGAAGAGGCTCACCGCCTCCCAGCCCCGGATGGTGCGAAGTCAAGAAGAGATCGTAGAAGGGGAGCAAACCGATTGCGTGCAACACCATCCCCATGAGGAGATTCTGTCGGCGCAGCTCCAGTGGCTCCACCTGCTCGATGCGGAAGCTGCCGAGGCCGACCTTCTCCAGGGAGGCCATCGCTTCTTCTTGAGAGAACAGGTAGTCCAGGCTGGTCCGTGATCCGAACACCCCCTCCGCTGCGGTGGACGCCAATGCCATGCCCATGGTCTGCATGCATTGGAGGACACCGATCCCGGCGGAGCTGAACGCCGAGGTCATGCCTTCATACCAAGCGGACGCCTTGGAGGGATCGTGACGGAGCTCTCGCGACAGATGTTGCTGCGTGCGCATCCAGTCATGCCAGGCGACGATTGCGCCCTCACGGTGCAGGTCATCGGCCACGGTCTCGTAGTGAGAGGCATCATGCCCGGGCACCCCATACTCGTTTTTCTCAGCAAGAGCGGAGATATGCAGTGTCAAAGGAAGGCGGAAGCGGTCGGACATCCCGCGAAGTCCGGACGGGTACTTGTCCTTGTCGGGCGCAAAGCGGATCGCTTGTCCGATGGCCCGAAACGGATACCACAGGTCCAATCCAAGGCTGCGCACGGGGATGTCCTGTTCGTCGAACGATGCGATGACCTGGCGTAGCTGATCTTCGTTCAGGGCTCGGAGCGGCTCGGTGTAGTAGCCGCCGTAGGCGTTCCACCAGCTGAGGTGGGACGTCACCAGCGACTGCTCGGGCCGCGGGCGAGCCTTGCTTCCGTCTCGGAGCAGCGCTTCCCCGAGATTCAGCAGCGCCTTGGACAGTGTGCTGCCGGTGGCGAAGCGGGTGATGATCTCGTCACCCGCTTCGAGGCGATCAACGCCGCCGTGGAGTCCACGTAGCACTCCGTTGTCGCACGAAGTAAGGGCACTTGAGAGGAAGTGACTACCGGGAGCGATCGCTAGCGCTGCGTTGCTCCCGAGAACGACAAACGGAGCGAACGCCTTCCGGGGGAGAGCCTCGAGGTTTTTCCCGAAGACCGCTTTCGGCCAATATCCCCCTGTTGAGTCCGACGCCGAATCACCAAGGCCTAGGGTCGTCAAGAAGAATCGCGCGTTTCGTGAAACTGAGAAGCGAGGCGCATGGAGCGTGAGTGTTTCGAAGGAATCCCCCACCCGAAGCCCCTGGAGTGAGACACGTGTTCTCAGACTGAATCGACCGCTGGAGTTTTTCGGATCCACATCGACGGCTGCATCGAGGATCTCCCGATCCCGCAGGGAATACGTGCAGCGGTATCGATTCCCGACGGCGACTCCATCCGTTGGGTGTGTTGGGTCGGGGATTGCGATGGTCCACGGCGATTGGACAAGAGACCCGCCTTCGCTGTTCATCCACACGCCTTCGGCCGGGAACGCGACGTCCGCAATCTCGGCGAGGATCTCACCGGCTGCAACGATCCGAATGTTGCTGCCGCCGGAGTGTTCGAGCCGGATCATGGGTTTCGCCCTCCTGTCGGGAGTTGGAAGAAGCTTGCGATCGGTAGCGTTGCGGCTCCGATGACGAATCCTGCTGCATCCAGTTCCCACGGAAGAATCTCTAGGTCGGCCGCCTCGTGGGGGAAGGTGCGACTCTCCACAAACTCACGGAACGGCTCGAAGAAGAGGTCGAACACATCCATCCGTTCTCCTCCGAGAACGATCCTCTCGGGATTCAGCAAGTTGACGAGGGTGACGACCCCGGCACCGAGGGAGCGGCCCATGATCTGGAACGGTTCGATGGCTTCTTTGCTTCCGGCGCGAGCCAGCGCTGCAAGCTCGGCGATTCCGCTGATCGCCAGGCGGTCTGCGGCCGCTTTGAGGAAGCTGTCGGATGCCAACGTCTCCAAGCAACCACGCTGCCCACAGCGGCAAGGCAGCCCTTCCGGCTGTACACAGGTGTGGCCGAGTTCTCCCGCGCCGCCATGAGTTCCGCGATAGAGAGAGTTGTTGAGGACCAGGCCTGCTCCAACCCCCTCACCGACTGTGACGCACACGAAGTCGTTTGCCCCTCTCCCTGCTCCGAACCAACTCTCTGCAAGCGCCAGCGCGTTGACGTCATTCTCGATCCAGATGGGACAGTCGAGCGCGGATTGCAGCATGGCTTGAAACGGAACATCATGCCAGCCGAGGATCGGGCTGTAGTAGTCATGTCCGGAGAAGGGATCCACAAATCCGGAAACCGCAACTCCGACACCGAGCAACTCGCCCTTGCAGACGGTGGCCACGGAACGGCCGATGGCGCGGACGAGCGGCTCCGGGGACACATCGCCGTCAAGGTCCAACTCCTGCGAGTTCAGGATCTTGCCTTCCAGGTTGACCAATGCGGTCAGAAGGCGTGTCCGCTCAACCTTGACGCCGACCGCGAATGCGTGCTCGCTGTTGAGCGATAGGAGCACGCCTCTCCGCCCGCCTTGTGAGGATTGCTTGCCGGTTTCCACAACGATCTCGCGGTCGAGGAGGTGGCGAACCTGCCGTGTGAGCGCGGAGGGAGCCAACCCGCTCCTTCGAGATAACTGTGCTCGAGAAAGAGACCCTTCCTCGCGAAGGAGATTCAGAACGAGCTTGGCGTTGTGCTCGCGGATAAGTCGCTGATTGCCCTTCTTCATAAGTTCCTTCCCGGAAAGAAGTAAGTCACCATACTCCGATTCCCGAGAGGTGTCAACGCCCCCTTCGGTTGACGAACTGTGAGACGCATGCTATTGCTGGAGCGAGCGTATATGAGAATCCTTGCTGTGAGTGATCATGTCAGTGACTACTTGTCAACGCCCGGCGGGCTGCGGGCGGTGGCTCCGGTGGACGTGGTCATCTCCTGCGGGGATCTACCGTATGACTATCTCGAATACCTGGTTACATTGCTTGATGCACCGCTTGGCTATGTCCACGGCAACCACGACGCGCCGTTGCTTACGGAGAGCGGTAAGATGTTGACGATCCCGCGGGGCTGTATTGATCTCAATGAACGCGTGGTTCCGCTTTGCGGACTCGCAGGTGAAACCGTCGTCGTCGCCGGACTTGAGGGATCGATGTTCTACGGAGGGGGCCGGTATCAAGTCACGGAACGAGAGATGGCGCGCCGGGCTCGTCGGCTGATTCGGCGGAGCGTCTTCCAACGATCGGTGCACGGCCGGGATCTCGACATGCTGGTCACACACTCCCCACCACGGGGGATCCACGACGGCGATGACCGTGCCCACACGGGGTTCGAAGCGTTCATTCGCGTGATCGATCGGCTCCGACCGAAGCTTCATCTTCACGGGCACACGCACGCGGGGGCCGGGTACGACAGCCGGCCTGCGGTACGAGGATCCACAGCAATCCTGAGCGTATACGGATACAAGATCCTCGAGCGAACGGCCAAGGAGGGAGCATGGACAGCGACTTCGACGTGATGCGACGCAGAGCTGCCATTCGCAGGATCCTTGCGTTCCTTGCGAACCGGCCGGTGTTCCTGGTCCCGTTTGAGCGAATCAGGCAACAGATGGGGCTGGTGCGATCCTCGTACATCGGATCTCACGAGGTGGAGATCGAGAAGATCATCGGCAGCGTCAACCGATACGAGGAGTTCGATGATCGTTTTCTTCCGCGGTTGAGCACCACCAGGCAGCGTTGGGACCACATCAAGAGCATGTGGGACGCCGGCATTGACATGCCGCCGGTTCGGCTGTACAAGGTCGGGGATGCGTTCTTTGTGGAAGACGGGAATCACCGGATTTCGGTGGCAAGCAGCCGAGGTGCGACGACGATCCAGGCGGAGATTACGGAATTCTCGACCGACATCATGGTGGACCCCGCGGATATTCCCGAGATGATCCTCAATGCGGAGCGGGAGGCGTTTCTCCGGAGAACCGGACTCGATGTGAGCCGGCCCGGGCAGGACATCCGGTTGACAAGCCTTGGGGCCTACGAAACGTTGCTCAAGCATATCGACGGTCACCGATACTTCCGAGGTCTGGAAGGTGTTTCGCTGACGCCGGCGGAGGCCGCGGTATCATGGTACGACCGGGTCTACCAACCTTTGATCGAGATCTTCAGAAGCACCGGCGTGTTGGATGGAACGCCCGATCGCACGGAGGCCGACCTGTACGTTTGGATCAGCGGCAGGGTGTTCGCATTGCAGAAACGCTACGGAGACGATATCGACTTGAATCTCGTCGTTCGCGACCTGGCGCGACGGTACCGATGGCCGCGGGCCAGGCTGCGTGGCCTCCTCGGAGGAAACCGACGGTCCGAAAACCGTTCGTTGGCGCCGAAGGGCGACGCAGCACCCAACGGGAAGGAAGGGCGGAGCAATGACGCATCTTGAGCAGCTTGTCGAACGGATCATCTCTTGCTCAGGACGGTCTGCCGACCATGGCCCGTACAGAGTTCCAGCCCGGTGGCGTGCCCCGTTCGGCGAGAACGCGGCGGTCGATAACGTGAATCCGTGGACGTATTGGGGAGAGCGTATCCTCCGAATTCAAGAATCGCCGAGGCACGCGTCTCTCAGTGGCGAGCGGGGAAGCTGGACGCAGCGAGCGATTGCCTATGGGCTGTTCGTGCGCGCGGGAGTCGCGTTCGATCACGACGGCGACGGACGGCTGTCGCCGGAGCGGAGCGATGGTTGGAGAGAGACGGGAACCTTTGTGAAGGCGATCGGTCTCCTGCCGTACTTCGCGTCCCTCGGCTGCAATACGATCCACTTGCTTCCGATCCATCCGATCGGCGTGGATGGAAGGAAAGGCGTCCTGGGATCCCCGTACGCCATCACAGACTACACCGCCGTGGATCCGATGCTCAGTGAACCGGCGCTTGGGCTCGGACCGGATGTGGAGTTCGCGGCGTTCGTGGAGGCGGCTCATCGGATGGGCTTTCGCGTGATCCAGGAGTTTGCGTTGCGGACGAGCGCGAGAGATGCTCGATGGATCGGCGAGCACCCCGATTGGGTCTACTGGATCCGTGAGCAAGAGGAACCCGGCAGCACCGGAGCGGCACCGGCGTTTTCGTCGTCGCAGCTTCGTTCCATCCAGCGCAATGTGGCCCGGAAGCGTTTGGTTGACTTGCCCTCGCCGGACGAGAAGTACCGAGATCGGTTTGTCCACCCGAGCCGTTTCATGGCGGTGGCGCTCGAAGGCCGGAAGTGGGTGGCAACCACGCACGACGGACAGAGGGCGGTTGTGGCCGGTGCGTTTGCCGACTGGCCCCCCGACGATACACAACCGTTGTGGACGGATGTAACGTACTTGAGGCTCTTTGACGATCCCGCGTTCGATTACGTCGCCTACAACACGATCCGGATGTACGATTCGCGGCTTGCGGTGAACGCGAACCGGGTCGAGTCGCTGTGGGAACAGCTCACAGAGGTCATCCCGTCGTTTCAAGCCAGGTTCTCGATTGATGGAGCGCTGCTGGACATGGGGCATGCTTTGCCTTCGGCTCTCCGACAGCGGATCGTTGCGAGGATCCGTTCCGTTGATCCGGACGCGGCGTTGTGGGAAGAGAGCTTCGCTTCATCACAGAGTTCTCGGCAGCAGGGCTACAACGTCGTTGTAGGCAATTACTGGTGGCTGGCGCCGCGTCCGGATCGGCTTCGCCGGTGGCTTCGGGATCTGACCAAGACCGGTATGGAGACTCCGTTTCTGATGACCCCGGAGACCCACGATACGCCGCGTGCTGCATCACGGGCGGGGGGAAGGGCTTTCGCCGAGTTCTCTTGGGCTCTTGGTTGCGCGATGTCGGGAGTGCCCTACGTGCATGGGGGGTTCGAGCTTGGCGAGATGGCGCCGGTCAATACGGGGTTGGATTTCGAACCGGGCGCAGAGCGGGCGCATCCGGAGCACCACCTTCCGCTCTACAACCCGATTGCCTACGATTGGCGTACCCGCGCGTCGTTGATCCCGTGGATCAAGCAGTGGATTGCGTGGCGCAAGGAACATGCAGAGACCATCTGCCGGGGAGACGCCCGAAGCTATCGGGTTCTTCCTGCACGCCCCAAACACATTATTGCGATCGAGCGGCGCGGTCCGGAAGGTGCAGTTGTCTTTGTCGCACATCCCCCACCACCGTCAGGCGGCACAATCCCTGTTCGAGCACGGGTTCGGGTCGGATCCTCGAACCGGTCGTGGGGGCTGGCGCACGGCGAACAGCGGTCGGAACACCGTGCGCGGATCGATCTGGATCTCGCTCCGGGGGAGTGTTGGGTGGGCGAACGGCCTCAATCGGACAGCTGAACGGATCCGCGCCCGCTCGCTCCGTCCACGAAGATGTTGATTCCGGCTTCGAACACGTAGTGCGCCACGTACTCGTCTTGGTAGGCGACGGCGCCCTTTGCCAGAAGCTCCTTGTGAAAAGAATCTCCCGCCGCCTCGTGGAACGGCAGATACAGCACGCCGCTTGCAACCATATCGGCATAGAAATGCGTTCCGTACGACAATTCCGGGGCAAAGGCTTCGGTGGCCATCTCGACAATCGCCGTGGCACCGGAGATCTCACCGTATTGAACCGGGACCCCGAGTTGGGGGTTGGACGACGCCCACCGTCCCGGGCCGATGAGGAGATACGGTTCATCCTCGATCTCATCGTTGATCCTGCCGACGGTGCGCGCGATGGTGTGGGCTTGGTCCCACCGGTACGCCATCGGATCGACAATCACCAGGTTCCTGACGCCCTTGCAGATTCCGTTTCCAAGCACTTGGTGGCAGTCGAGAAGAATGTGCTCTTCGGCTGCATCCGGGATCTCGATCCGGCTGTGTTCGGGACGGCCGCCGAGCGGACGGGCCTGCAGCAGGAAGAACAACGGCGATCCGGCTTCCGAGGCAAGAGGACTCGAGAAGTCCAGTGCGAACTCGACATCGACGGGAAGCTCAAACAGCTTCTCCAGCCCTGCCAACAACTGCCGGATGAGTTGGCTGAACGGCATCAGCGATACGCCCTCGATCAGGCGTGAGAACGAGGCAACCAACCGTTGCTCTCTTGAGAGCATCGCCACAGGTGTGAACGGTTCCGAGACCGTTCCGTCGCCATCGACGATCGAGCAGATCTTCGTGAGCAACGGGTTGTCGAGCTGATTGAGCTGTCGTTGGACGAGCCCGGCGCCGGTGACATCGAGCACGTCCACCGTCTCCTGTGAATAGCGGACAATCGCAGCTGCGTCGATTCCCTCCGGTCTCAGTCCGGGGAGCCGAGGAGAGAACACGCGTGCATACTCCCTGCCCACGGCGCGGGTTCCCGTTCCGACGACGAGACGAACGATTCCGTCTTCCGGGGACAAACGAGAGCTCCAGGGATAGAAGTTGCGCGAGAACGCGACGCCTCCGACAAGCGGGTAGAACCAACCGTGGCTGTACGAGCTACCGATCATGTTCTGAACGAGAACGGCCATCCCCTCTTCTTCCCAGTTGAGCCGGTGCCGCTTGCGGTACGCGCGGGCATTGCGACCGAATGTGGAGGCATACACGCGCTGGATGGAGGAAACAAGCTCTGCGAGACGCTTGTCGAGAGGGCCTCGGTTGGGGAGAAACTCCGACAGGTAGATCCCGGCAAACGAGTGGTCGGGATTGTCTTCCATCAAGGACGATGAGCGAACGACGAGAGGACGCTTCTCCCGTTCCAACAGATCCGTAAGCGGGGCGAGCCAGCGTTGGGGGAACGTCGCCGCAACGAAGCGATCGGCGACCTCATCCAGAGAAAGCTCCTTGCGGCAGCCGGCTCGGATCACTTCGTCCAGAGCGTTGTCAGCAACGAACTCGTCGAAGATCTCGGTGGTGAGAATCGTAGACGAAGGGAATTGAACCAGATGCTGGTGTTGGGTGAGTTCGTTGCCGCGGGCGACGTGATCCATCACAAACAGAAGACCGCGCGCCTTGCCCCCGATCTCTCCCTTTCCGATCAGGCTGACGCCTTGAGGGAGGCCGTCGGTATCGGAAAACCGGTAGTGTCCGTCGGGTGCTCTTCCGTATGCGTGGAACTGCGACATGTGTATCCCTACCTCGCCCGGTTGTCCGTTCTGGGGTGTGTGATCATGTGCCACAAGAGGGCTCCTGTTCGGCAGCGGCGGCCTGGATGGCGAGAACGGTCTTGGCATCCGAGATCTCGCCGGAGAGGACCATCTGCCAGGCTTGGTCGATCGGGAACGCACGACAGGTGGGAATCTCGTCCATCCGGCGAGAGGCGACATGGGTCAATGATCGCGCCGCGAACAGCGTCAGCCACTCATTGCTGAAGCCGGGAGATGACAGGAAGCGAAAGCACTGCTGCCAGGTTGTTGCCTCGAATCCCGTTTCTTCAAGCAGTTCGCGCTTGGCACACTGAAGCGGCGTCTCCCCCGGATCGAGCTTGCCGGCAGGGATCTCCCACAGCTCTTCACCTACGGCATGGCGGTATTGACGGACCAAGATCAGCGAGTGGGGATCAGGAAGCGCGAGGATACAGGCTGCCCCCGGGTGAACGATGAATTCCCGGACGGCACGTCGGCCATCCGGGAGCTCCACTTCGTCCACATGCAGCTCGAGCAACCTGCCCGAAAAGACGGTCTGTTCTCTGATCGTTCGAGGCTTACGCAGCGTTGTATCCTTCCTCGACCGCTTGCAGATTTATCGGCACCACCTTCGCCTTCCCACTGTCTTCGAACGCTTTTTTCATCGTTTCCTTCAGCGTCTCGAGGGGAACGATCCCGGTTGCCTTGATCAGCGCGCCGAGAGCGATCATGTTGATCGTTCTTGAGTTGCCGATTTTGGTTGCGAGTTCGTTCAACGGAATGGAGATGACGTGGAGATCGGTTCGCTTGACGGTCGATTCGATCAGCGAGCTGTTGACGATGATGGTCCCGTCCACAGCGACTTGATCCGCGAACTTCTCCAACGATGGGAGGTTCATTGCGATCAGCGCGCTTGGCTCGTCCACGATGGGCGAACCGACGGGCGAATCCGATGTCACCACCGTGCAATTGGCTGTTCCGCCTCGCATCTCGGGGCCGTAGGAGGGCAGCCAGGTGACTTCCAGCCCGTGATCCATGCCAGCCTGGGCGAGGATCTTGCCCGCAAGGATGACGCCTTGTCCGCCGAATCCTGCGATTACGACTGAGCGTTCCATGCTACACTACCTCCTATCCACGAGGTCCCCAAGCGGGAACACTTCGGTCACGACATCGGCAATGTGCTTGTTGGATGCAATCGGAGACATCCGCCAGTTGGTGGGACATGTGCTCAGCACCTCAACCAGCGAGTACCCCTTCCCGTTGACCTGATTCTCGAAGGCTTTCTTGATCGCCTTTTCGGCGTCGAGAATGCGTCGCGTGTCGAACAGTGCCTGTCGGGTGATATACACCGGGGCATCCAGCTGAGCGATCATCTCGGAGAATCGGATCGGATAACCGAACAACGCGGGATCGCGACCGTCCGGCGTGGTGGTTGTCTTCTGGTCGACGAGCGTTGTCGGAGCCATTTCTCCACCGGTCATTCCGTAGACCTGATTGTTCACGAAGATGACGGTGATGTTCTCGCCGCGGTTGGCGGCGTGAATGGACTCCGCGGTACCGATACTGGCGAAGTCGCCGTCCCCCTGATACGCAAACACAATCAGGTTCGGGTCAGCGCGCTTCACCCCGGTTGCCACGGCGCTCGCGCGTCCGTGAGGGACCTGAATGGCGTCACTACGATACCAACTGTACGCAAACACGGAGCAACCGACCGGGGCGATGCAAACAGCCCGTTCGGCGATCTCCAGTTCGTCGAGCGTCTTGCCGATAATCCGCGTTAGGATCCCGTGATGGCATCCCGGACAGTACGTGGACTTGGCATCGGTAAGGCTCTGCGGCCGGGAGAAAACCTTCACCATGTTCTCGGTCTCAACCTGCATGTTTCCTCACCTCGCTCAGGATATCTCGTGGGGTGGGGACAACCCCGCCCATTTCGCCGTAGAACGGTGTCTTCGCTCGTTCGGCCACGGCCAACCGAACGTCTTCCCACATCTGCCCGGCGCTCATCTCGACGGTGAGCACGGTGGGAACCCGCTCCGACAGCTTGCGAAGCGCCTCATACGGGAACGGCCACACCGTAATCGGTCGGAACAATCCGACCTTGATCCCGTCTTCGCGCGCCTTGCGCACGACGGTCTTGGCGATGCGAGCCATCGTGCCATGAGCGGCGATGACAAGGTCGGCATCTTCGGTCAGGGTCTCTTCGTAGCGGATCTCTTCCGCCTCAATCCGCCGGTACTTCTCTTGCAGATCGAGGTTCATCTTCTTGAGAACCTCCGGGTCCAGATCGAAACTGAGAACGATGTTCGGATCCCGGCCCACAGCACCGGTTGTTGCCCATGGTTTGGCGGGAATGGTGCCGGGGTCAATCGGCTCGGGAAGTTCGACCGGCTCCATCATCTGGCCCAGGAGTCCGTCTGCGAGAATCATCACCGGCGTTCGGTAGTTGTCGGCCAATTCGAAGGCGAGCATCGTCAGCTCGGCGGCTTCGGGTACCGTGGACGGCGAAAGGACGATCATGTGATAGTCGCCGTGACCGCCGCCCTTTGTCGCCTGGAAATAGTCGCACTGTGATGGGGCGATGTCGCCGAGTCCGGGGCCGCCGCGAACGACGTTGACGATGACCGCGGGCAGGTTCGACCCCGCAAGATACGAGATTCCCTCTTGCTTCAGGCTGATCCCGGGCGAAGAGGAAGACGTCATGGTGCGAACGCCGACGGATGCGGCCCCATACACCATGCTGATCGCGCCGATCTCGCTCTCGGCCTGCACGAACGTTCTGCCGAGGCGCGGCATGTTCCGGGCCATGTGTTCGAGCAGCTCGGCCTGAGGCGTGATCGGGTAGGCAAAGTAACACTGGCAGCCGGCACGGATGGCCGCTTCAGCGATGACCTCGTTTCCCCGCAAAAGTACGCGCTTACCCATTGCTCCTCCTTGACCTAGGACTGAGCCGGAACCTTCTGGCGGTAGACTTCGATGGCGATGTCCGGACACGTCATTGCGCAAAACGCGCACCCGACGCATGCAGAAGGACGTTCCATGTGGACAACGTTGTAGCCGGAGTGATTCAGCTCACCCGAGAAGCCGAGCACCTGCTGCGGGCAGGCCGCGATGCAGAGCCCACAACCCTTGCACCGCTCTCTATCGATTCGAACCGTTCCTCTTGGCATGACGACCCTCGTCCTCCCCTTTCGGATACAGCTCCTTGCTCAAGCGCTTGCTGCGGTGTCGGCGCAGCCGCGTCAGATCGCGGTCCGCTTTCGACATCCATTGCTTAAGCCTCTCCTCGATGAACGGCTCGCAGTGATCGTCACGGCGCTCATGCGGTGTTTGAGGACACGGCGAATGGGACGTGAGCGCCTGGTTTAGCTCTGTGAACCGTTGATCGAACAGATCGTTATCGCTGGGCCGGTGCGCCGACAGCAACAGGACTCGCGCTTGCTGATCAACATCATAGGCAAGGACCTTTACGCGAACACGATGTCCGACCTGAAGCAAAGAGAGATCCGCTGATGGATCTCTCTCGGCGACAACGGCAATCTGCCCGTTGGGCAAACGGACCCTGAAGTTGGACGCATCCTGCTCGGTGATCTCACCGGGAACAATCCTACCGATCTCCAACACCATACGTCGCCTTGGGGTCCTTGCGCGTCTTGGTTCGACGCGGTTGGGGTTTCGCTATCCTGCTTTGGTTACGCGTCCGGATTTGATGCAGCGCGTACAAACGGAGATGTGCTTCCGTTTGCCGTCGACAATCGCATGAACACGCTGGATGTTCGGAGTACGAACTCGTCGCGTTTTCCTGTGAGAGTGGCTGATCGCGTTTCCCGCCACCGGTCTCTTTCCGCAGATCTCACATACCCTGGCCATCGGTTCACCTCATGAAGACTTGATCAGTATCGGTTCTACGTATGCCGGCTCGGCCGACATGATTTCATCCCCTGCGTACAGCTTCTGGCCCAACACGGCAATCGCTGAAGCGGAAGCCGTTGCTGCATCTTCCGATGCAAGCTCGAGCGACGCAGTCTTCGTCTTTCCTCTATCGTTCGTGAGCTCCAGAAGCTCTCCCCGGAGCCGGTTTACGCCGCTTCCCCCGATCGTTACGGGGCGAGACCGCTTCGCGATGCGAGCCATCAACTGCTCACGCGTTACCATCTGGGTCGGTCCCAAGCCACGTCCATCGTGGTACCATCGGACGTAGTACAACTCGCGTCGACTGTGCACCGCGATGCACGTTCGCCCAACGAGACCGGTCCGCAGGAGGTAGGCCTCCATCCCGTCGACACCCACAAGCGGCACGCCGAGTGATTGACACAGACCTTGTCCGGTGGCGAACCCGATCCGCAGCCCGGTGAACGAACCCGGACCCTTGTTCACGCACACCAACTCGATCTGGGTTTTCTTCAACCCGCTCGCGTTCAGGAGATCGACAATCGTCGGCAGGAGCTGCTCAGCATGACCGAGACGCTGCGTCATCGAGCGTTCGGAGAGGGTTTCCGTTCTCCGAACCAGCGCAACGCTTCCGAATTCTGCCGCTGTATCAACTCCTACTGCCAACATCCCATGGGAATGGTAAGAGCCGGAGCGGGCCATTTCAACCGAGCACGGCCCGCGGCGGTCGAAACGGATCCTCAAACACTTGTTCGATACGCGCAAGATCGGCTCGGATCTGTTGTTGGAGGGCGTGCTGAGAAGGGAACCGATGATCGGGGCGTATGCGTGATAGGAGATGAACTTCGACGAAATCAGGAGAGAACGTTGGCGGAACGACCCCGAGCAGATGAACCTCGAATCTTCTGTCTGTCTGCCGAAACGTCGGGCGTGCTCCGACATAGGCCGCCGCCGCGAACCCTCGATTGGCGGTGAAGCACCAAGAAGCGTAGACGCCATCCGGAGGGACAAGCACCTCCTCGGAGATGTGGAGGTTGATCGTTGGAGTTCCGAGTCGGCGGCCGATGCCATTGCCCCGGTCCACCGGTCCCGCGTAGACGGGGAATCGCCCCAGCAACGCAGTGGCCTCTTCGATCCGTCCTTGCCTCAGGCACGTGCGGATCCGGCTGCTACTGATCGGTTCTTTTTCCAGGCACACGGCGGGAACCGATGTAACGTCGCCTGTTGGCAGCAACCTGCGAAGCGTTCCCACATCTCCCGCGCGTGCTGCACCGAAACGGAAGTCCTCTCCGACGATGACGGCGGCCGCGCGAAGCTTGCCGACAAGAATCCGGAGAACGAATCGCTCCGGGTCGAGCTTGCGGATCGAGGAAAACGGGACCGAGACGACCTGCTGCACCGTCTGTCGAAGGAGGGAGGCCTTGACGGCACTCGGAGAAAGGATACATCCCGGACGTGGGGAGGTGTCATCCGGGGATGCAAGGCATCTTGGAGGAACGTCGAACGTCAAGGCGACAGGGTTCAGGTTCTGCCGCGCGGCCGTTCGACGGGTCTCGGTGAGCACCGCTTGGTGCCCGAGGTGAACACCGTCGAAATTGCCGATTGCCACAGCCGTATCCATGATTCCCTCCCGCTTGTGCGCTGATGCAATGGTACTGGATCCTTTCACGCTCGCCCCAGTGCCTGTGAGTTGATCACGTAGGATCCCGAGCGTTACAATGCTGCAGCCGATGCGAGACGAACGAATTGCTGATCCCAATACCCATTTTGAGGATGCCTCCGAAGAAGAGATTCTCACGAATCTTCGTCCGGCGCGGCTTGACGAATTCGTCGGACAGGAAGACATCCGTGAGAAGCTCGGAATCTACGTCCGTGCCGCTCAGAAACGGGGGGAGCATCTGGATCATGTCTTGCTGTATTCGCCGCCGGGATTGGGCAAGACAACCCTGGCTCACATCATCGCATCGGAGATGGGGGTCAATATCCGGGTCACCTCCGGACCTGCCATTGACAAGGCGGGGGATCTTGCCGCGATCTTGACCAACCTGCAATCGTGCGATGTGTTGTTCATCGACGAGATTCATCGATTGCGCCGCAATGTCGAGGAGATCCTGTATCCGGCGATGGAAGACTCGAAGATCGATATCATCCTCGGAGAAGGTCCCAATGCTCAGTCGCTGAGGATCGATCTGCCGCCGTTCACGCTGATCGGTGCGACCACACGATCCGGGTTGATCTCTGCGCCACTTCGGGATCGCTTCGAAGTGATCTTCCGGTTGAACTTCTACCGTGACGTCGAGCTGGCCGCGATCATCCGGCGCGCCGGCAAGCTCCTCGACGTGGATGTCACGGAAGAGGGAGCGCTCGAGCTGGCGGGGCGGGCAAGAGGAACGCCGCGGATCGCCAACCGGTTGCTCAAGCGGACGCGTGACTACGCCCAGGTCAAGGGCGAGGGAAAAATCGATGCCGAGATCGCCCGGCGTGCCCTGGAGATGCTTGAAATCGACAGCAAGGGATTGGACCAGTTGGATCGGGCCGTGCTCGGCGCGTTGGTCCATAAGTTCGGTGGGGGGCCTGTCGGTCTCGACACCTTGGCGGCGGCGCTGGCCGAGGAGAAGGACACGCTGACCGATGTGGTCGAACCGTTCCTGATTCAGTGCGGCTTCATCCAGCGGACGCCTCAGGGAAGGATCGCCACCGAGCAAGGGTATGCCCACCTGGGAATCAAGCGGGTGCGGTCCGGTACGGACAAGGACTCGTTGTTCTCTGAACTCTAGCGTTTCGCCAGTTGACGGGCATTCTCGATGAACTCGAGCACGACGCCCTTGAATCGCTTCCAATCGAGCAGCAGGGCGAGGACAATCCAGCCGAGGAACCAGAATCCGATCCTGCGGTCGTGCAAGAAGGCGAAGTACAGGGGTGCGGCGACCCACACCACGGCGAACGTCATCGTGACCATCTTCGAACGGAAGATGACGATGAACACGGAAGCGACTGCGATATAGATGGCTGCGACCGTGAACGGCACGAACCGTGCGATCACAAGGTAGAAGACGCTTCCGAGGACCATCAACATGTCGAACATGAAATCGTGTTCCCCGATCCATGTTGAGGGTTTCTGAATGTGGCGCGCGACGCGCCCGTCGAAAATGTCCGTTGTCCACCCGATCATCGTCAGCACGACGACGATTCTCAGCGCTTCCGGGCCAACGAACCCTAGTGCAACCATCGCCAGGGCTATGAACCCCCGCGATGCAGTCAGTATGTCTGGCAGCCTCTGCATCTCACTCCCCATCCGGCGTCCATTGTAGACCGGGACGCAACGGCGGGCAAGCCGGGTGGCTCGCCCGCCGAAGGGGTCTATTTCGGTGGCCGGATGCTGACCGGAGAAGCAAGAATCTCGGCCAAGACAACAGCACTGCGCGGATCGCGCCTCAGGATATCCAGCAATCGCTCACGGGGGCTCAGCGGCTTGCTCATGCCAATCCTTTCCCTGCTTCCGATCCGCGGTCCTTGTCCTGCTTCGAGAACTCTTCTCTCATGCTCGTGTCGGCTTGGACGTTCTCCATGCGGTAGAAGTCCATGACACCCAGATGTCCGCTGCGGAAGGCCTCGGAGATCGCGCGCGGGACCTCCGCTTCCGCCTCGACCACCGCTGCGCGGCGTTCTTCGACCAGCGCTCGCATCTCCTGTTCACGGGCAACGGCCATCGCCCTTCGCTCTTCGGCCTTGGCTCGTCCCACCTTGAGATCCGCCTCGGCTTGGTCGGTCTGCAGTTGGGCGCCGATGTTCTTGCCGACATCGACATCGGCGATGTCGATGGATAGAAGTTCGAACGCCGTTCCCGCATCGAGGCCCTTGTTCAAGACCAGCCGGGAGATGGAATCGGGGTTTTCGAGAACTTCTTTGTGGGACGATGCCGATCCGATGGCGGAGACGATCCCTTCGCCGACGCGGGCGATGATGGTTTCCTCCGTCGCACCGCCGACGAGGCGCTCGATGTTCGCCCGGACGGTCACACGCGCTGTCGCGTACAACTGAATCCCATCCTTGGCAACGGCACCGATTTTGGGTGTCTCGATGACCCGCGGGTTGACCGACATGGCGACGGCGTCATACACGTCACGTCCTGCCAGATCGATCGCCGCGGCACGCTGGAAGCCAAGTTCGATGTTTGCCTTGTCGGAAGAAATCAACGCACGGACGAGACGGTCGACGTTCCCTCCCGCAAGGAAGTGAGCTTCAAGATCCGACACCGTGGGCCTCAGGCCCGCCTTCCAGGCGGCGATCATCGGCCCGATAACTCGGTGGGGATTGACCTTTCGCAGGCGCATACCGACTAACGTCATCGGCCCGATCGGCACACCGGCGGCGAGTGCCGAAATCCAGAGCGCGATCGGGACGAAGTAGAAGAACAGCCACAAGAGTAAAAGAACAACAGCTGCTAGAACGATCAATCCGACGGTACTCACGATATCTCCTTCTTTCGGACCGCTTTGCGGTAGCCTTCATCTTGCGTAATCACGATCGGAGTTCCTTGTGCAAGGAACCCCTCCTCACAGATGACGTCGATCCGTTCGTTCCCGAACAGGCCTGTTCCGACCGGTCTCAAATCGGTTGCGGCAACACCTTCGCGTCCGATCCAGTCTTGATCCGATGAACTTCCTTTGTCCTGTCCACGCCCGCCGAACGCGCGTCCGGTGATCGCGGTGGGGAGGATGACGCCGCCGAACCGCAAACGTGTCTTCGGAAGGCGGGTAAGCAATACGACGACAACCACAATCGAGACGAAGACCCCGCCGACAACTGCAGCCACGGCGGTGAGTGTGTCTTGCGATCGGGTGAACGGGCCGGTCATCGCTGTGTAGAACCCAAGTCCGATCAGCACCAATCCGGCCAGACCGGCAAGCCCGAAGTCTACGGCGGTGAACGCGAACACCTCGAGGAGAACGGCGAAGAACCCTCCGAGCACAAACGCAATCGATTCCCAACCGGCCAGACCGACAAGGAAGTTGGCCCAGAAGAAGGCGGCAAGACACAGTGTCCCAACGATGCCGAACACGCCGATCCCGGGGATCAACATCTCGACAAACAGCCCCAACAGTCCGAGGGTGATCAACACAGCCGCCAGCCACGGGATCGTGAGCGTATCAACGATCTGATCGACAACACGCGACTGGAAACGGATGATCTCCCGGTTCGCGAGCCCCTCGGCGGAGAGCGCCGCTTCCACGGACGCCGCTTCGGACGAGGCGACCCCGAGCGTCACGGCCTCCCCGGCGGTCAAGCTGAGGAGCTTATCGGCCTCGATAACCCCGGGCACGACCACATCGGGATCGACCATCGCTTCCGCCAGATCGATCGGTTTTCCGGTCGCTTCGGCCGTAGCTGCGAACAAGGATCGTGCCGCGGCGATCTCCTTTTCGGATGCCGCAATAACGGTTGTTCCTTCGATCAAGACAGGGGTTGCCGCGCCGATAACCCCCCCCGGCGCCATGTAGATGGCGTCGCAGGCCATGGCGAGAAGCGCTCCGGCGGAAAATGCCTCACGATCAACGTAGGCGAACGTGGGTGCGGTAGCAGCGAGGAGTTCGTCCCGGATCGTCACGGCGGCATCGAGGTATCCCCCCGGTGTGGACAGCACAAGGACGATCGCATCGGCGCCCTGTGCTTCCGCTTCGGCGATTCCGCGTCGTACGTAAGCGGAACTGCCACGACCGATCTCTCCATCGATGGTGAGAACCCACACATCTGCAGACAGTGAGAAAGCAATTCCCAACAGCAAACAGACAGCGACTCCCAATCGTTTCATCATGTCCCCCAATGTAGGAGAAACTGTGAGCGGAGTCAACTCTTGTTGCGCCGTTCCGCTCCTTTGACCCCTACGAGCCGGAGAGTTCGGATGTGCAGTGGGGACAACGCACGGCATCGAGAGGGATGGCGGTCTTGCAGTACGGACAGGCCTTCGTGGTTGCCGGCGCCGGTTCTTCGGCTTTCTGCATCCGTTGGACGTAGCGAAGGATCATGTATGCGACAAGGGCGATGATCAGGAAGTTCGCGATGCTGTTGATGAACGAACCGTAGTAGATCGCTGCCGCGCCCGCTTCCCGCGCCGCCGCTGCAGACTCGTAGGCAACGCCCGACATGTTGATGTAGAGATTGGCAAAGTCCACGTTGCCGACGAGCTTTCCGATGAGCGGCATGATCAGGTCGTTGATGAACGAGGACACAAGCGCGGCAAACGCCATTCCGATGAGGAACGCCACCGCGATCTGAGGGAGGTTGCCGCGCGTGATGAACTCCTTGAACCCCTTGAACATCATTTCCTCCTTTTGACGGCCGATGCAACACACGTAGACAACGTCCCAGCATAGATCGATGGCTTCCTCCGGACAACCGGCATGGATCGGGACTGAGTTCACATCCCTTCGCGACCTCGTCCTTTCGAACGACAGGAGCGACCGAGGGAACGCCGCTTGAGGGAAGGTTTTCCTCGGCTTCCTTGGCGGTTCCCAACGGCAGCAAGGTTGTTCCTGCTGCCTCAGCCGCGTACCTTGACGGAGAGGAGGGAGCTGGAATGGACAGTACCAAGACGATGATTCTCTCGGTGTTCATTGGGATCGCGATGATCGCAGCGCTTGTGTCGTGGGCGATCCCCGAACCTTCTCAGCGTGCTGTGGTGACGATGGACCGGCTCGACGTTGTCGTGCTGCCGTTTGCCAACAGTTCGAGTTGGCCGAGCGCGGCGGACACGGTCGAGGCAAGAACGGAAGCCCGCCTTGTCCAGGCTTCGGGCATCGACGTCTACAGCCGGGGTGAATTGGACGCGCTCTTCGGAGACCAGGTTCTCGACAGGCTCGGGTTTCTCGATCCGGAGACAGCCGAGCGGATCGGGGCTCTGATCGGTGTTGCCCGCCTCATCGGCGGAACGGTCTACAGCGTCCAGCTCACGGAGGAGGAGACGACGGTTTGCGAGGCGTGGGCCGACGGGAAGTGTGTCACGTCGGTGCCGGCGATCGACCGCTCGGTCCGTATTCTCGCTCAGATCGAGGTGGTCGATGCGACCACAGGGCGGATCGAGGCTGTGGTCGATTCGAACGGAGAAGCCGCGATCACGACGCGACGGGCCGAACCGTTCAGTGGATACGACGTGCTTGTTGCCGCCGCGGCCGACGAGATCGCCGCGGATGTCGCCTCAACGCTCATCGATACGTACACGCGGGGATTGCGGTACGGCCTGTACCAGGACGTGGAAGAGAAGCGTGACGGATTCGTCGGACATCGGGAATCGAGCCGCTTTCGCTCGGCGGACGATACGGCGTCGGCCAACCTCGTGATCCATTACACGCGAGTCAAGGACGACGACGAGATGACCGTTCTGTGGTTGGATGAGGAGATGCGAGCCATCCAAGAGGACGCAGACGTCGTTTCGCAAGGCGAGTGGCGTCTGTACCGGCTGGGGCTTGCGGGGTTGGAACAAGGCCGCTATACGGTGGTCGGTGTGTTGAACGGTGTGGAAGCGTTTGTGAAGCCGTTCATCGTCGAACCGTGAGAGCGCAACCGACGGAAGCGGAAGATGGAGGAATCGGACGATGGCTCGATGGATCCCCTACCTATTGGCCGCTCTTGCGGCGGGGCTGATCATCGTCGGCGTTGCCATCCGGAGGGCGGCCCCGGAAGCGGTGTCTCCCCAGCCCGAATGGCGGGTGCAGGCCGAAGCACCGACGATTTACGGATCGGCGCGAACGCCGTACGGGTATGAGGGATTGGAGGCGCATCCCGCCGATGGATGGATGGACATCACCTGGACGCCCGGCCGAGGAGGAACGGTCGAGTTTGCGATCGAATACGTGGACACAGTCGAGGGGGCGGAGCCGGTTCTCGTGCGGGGTTTGGCCCTGCTCGATCTCCAAGCGCCCGTCTTCGAGGAGTGCCGCGTTCTTGGGGCAACGGGGCTGGGCAACGTGCCGCTTCCCGAGACGCATGCTCTTCTTGCCGGAGAGGCCCAGTTCGAGGTCTCCGGGTTGTCATCGAGCGGTACCACCGAGCCGGAATCCCTCGTGGGATGGTGGATGGTGACCGATGCGCTGCGAAGGAGTGATGGAGCCATTCGCCAATCCGGATTGATCTACAGTCCGTTGCTTCGAGATCAATCGGGTTTCTCGGATGCGACGCGCACAGAGGCGACCGTGATCCTTGGCGACGTGGAACAGCCGGCTCTTCAAGTCGTGTTCGCGCGAGTACGCCTTGTGCAATCTCCCTCACGCACAACCACCGATGGATCCGCTATCCCGGAGACGGACCTCCGCTAGACTCGGAAGGGCGCGTCTCGGATGGAGGCTGCCGATCTCGGCCGACGAGATCCGCGTCTTCGCTGTGCAGCGGGGCGTTCTGTTCCGATTCGACGATGGCATCGATGGCATCCAAATCACGCACGGTCTCACGAGAGCGGATCGGCCGACGCCACCGCCGCCGGGCCTCGAAGTAATCGGCTGCTTCATCGGCGGCCGCGGTTGCGCACACAAGCAATAGTCGGTCGCCGGGCCGGAGCCGCTCCACGCCGGTTGGGAGGATCAGCGCGTTGTCGAGGGAACGCACAACGGCACCGATGATGAACGAGTGTCGCTGCTTCCGGTCGGCGTAGATTTCCTGCACGGTCTTTCCGGCGACGCGAGATTTCTCGGTGACCCGGACAACAACAACGGTTCCGCGGCCCGACGCGAAGTCGATCAGCCGTCGGATATCGGGCCTTTCGATCTCGAGGAGGAGTTCGTCGAGAAACAGGGACGTCGTATCGATAATCGTCGAGACTCCGGCATGCTCATACGCTGTGCGATACTGCGGATTCGGCATTCGAGCGATGACCCGTGCAGCTCCCGCGCTTTGTGCGAGAATGGCGAATGCCAAGTTGTCGGCGCTTTCTCGTAGCAGGCCGACTGCAACATCGGATCGCCCGATGTTGGCCTCTTCAAGGATGTTGATGTCCGTAGCGTTTCCACACAGTGTGATCACGCCGAGGGAAGACGCGACGAAATCACACACCCCCTTGTTGAGGTCTATGGCCACCAATTCGTGACGATTGGCGACAAGATGCGAAAGCAAACGTCGACCTGCCAGTCCCAGTCCCGCAATCACAATCCGCAACAGTTCCTCCTATCGTTTCCATGTGCGACGCGAGAGCAGCAGGAGAAGAGGAAGGATCTCCAACCGTCCGGCGATCATCGTGAGAATGTACCACAATTTCCCTGCCGAATTGAATGCAGCGAGCATCTCCGGCGGCATCAAACTGGGGCCGACATTGCTCAGGGCCGATGCCGTGGCGGAGGCCGACGTGAGCGCGCCTTGCCCGGTCACCAGGGCCGTGATGATGGAGCCGAGAACCAGATAGGCAGCCCACGTGAACGACACCGCCAGTGTGTGGTCCATGTAGGGCCTGCTGATGACGGCGCCGTCATGCATGAGGACGGTGCGCTCGTGCGGCGTGCGTGTCGAGCGGCGTAGCTGGTGTGTGGTCAACCGTGTCAGAAGGGTAATCCGGACCACCTTCAGCCCGCCGGCGGTCGATCCGATACAGCCTCCGATGATCGTCAGTGCGATCAAGATGAGACGTGCCGCATCCGAGAACCAGGGATCGGCGAGCGCCCGGGTGGTGAACCCCGTTGACGTTCCGATCGAAGCCACATGGAACACCGTTTCGCCCAGCTTACGAAGCGTGCTCTCCGACGAGGAGGCATCGGCACCGATCCACACGATGATTCCCGCCGCGATCATCAACAGGAACCAGATGCGAAGCTCGCTATTGGCGAACAGCCGCCGCGCCCTGCCGCGAAGAAGGTTCCACAGCAGGAGAAAGCTGGTTGCGCCAAGAAGCATGAACAGAACGATCGTCGCTTCGATCGCCGCCGCGTGTTGGTACCCGGCGGCTCGGAAGTAGCCGATGTTTGCATCGTGGGTTGAGAACCCCCCGGTGGAAACCGTCGAGAGGGCGTGCGCCACGGCATCGAACGGGGACATTCCCTCAAGCCAGAGAACCACGCCGCAGGCGACGGTCATGCACACATACAGCAGCCACAACTTGCGCAGTGAGGCGAACAACCCCGGAGAGAGACGCTGCGAGAACGCAGTGTGCGCCTCAACGGCGAGCAGACTATGAGACTCGCCGCGTAATGCAACGGTCAGGAACAGTGTGAAGATCCCCAGCCCGCCGACCCACTGGGTCAGCGCTCGCCAGAACAACAGGCTGTGTGGAAGCCCGTCGAGTCCGTGGAGCACGGTGACGCCGGTAGTCGTCAGCCCGCTGACGGCCTCGATCAGTGCATCCAAGTACGACACGTCGAGAGCGATCCAGTACGGAAGCGCACCAAGCGCCGAAAGACCGATCCAGCCGATGGCGGCAACCGCCATCGCTGCCCCTGCCGAAAGCCTGTGTGGGCGGAATGCGGTGAGAAGGGCCGTGCCCAGGGCCGCCGCTGCTGCTGCCGGGATCACATAGATCCGCATCGGAAACCGGACCGTCTCGGCGAACAGAGCGCTGACCAACAGAGGCAGCGCCTGTAACACGGCGAAACCTAGGCAGACAATCCCCAAGTAGTGGAAGACGGTGCTCACACGTTTGACGGTCGTTTCCTCGACGAGCATGGCGTCCATTATAAGACGTCGCCTGCCATGGCATGCGATGACGGCGTACACTCGAGGCGGCTGCACCGACGGGACGACGATCCGTGGACCCAGGACGGCAAGGAGGCCGCAATGAATAACCCGACTCTCGAGACCCTCGCTGCGCACCGATCGATCCGGAGGTATACGGCGGCGGCGCCCTCAGAGGATGTTGTGGAGGCGATTGTCCGTGCCGGACAACAGGCACCGTTTTCCGGCCAGCTTGCAGACGTCGTCCTCGAACGGGACGCGCAGCACAACCCATGGAACGCGCCGCTCCTGTTCACGCTGTGCATTGACATGGCGCGGATGGAGCGGGTCATGGCGAAGCGGAACTGGAGTGTGGTTGCAAGCGATCTCTCCATGCTTTGGTTCGGGATTCAAGATGCATCGTTGATGGCGCAGAACATGATTGTGGCGGCGGAGAGCCTCGGACTTGGAACGTGCCTTCTCGGGGCGGCGCCCTTCATGGCGAAGGCACTTGCCAAGAGGCTGCGTCTTCCGCAGAGGGTGTTCCCGGTGGTGCAGATGACTGTCGGCTACCCGGACGAAGCCCCTGCGACGCGTCCACGATACCCACTGGATGTTGCGCTGCACGAGGGGCGCTACCGTGTCCCCGATGACGAGGCGATTGAGCGGGCGATGTCCGTGATGGACGACGGCTATCTTGCTCAGGATTACTACCGGGAAGCCGGGGTGATGATCCCGCTTGCCGAAGGAAGAGAAGAGACGTTCACCTACGATACCTACAGCTGGACCGAGCACATCTCACGTAAGTGGGGGCAGTGGATGGCCGATCCGAGAGAACTGACGGAACCCCTGCGCGAACAGGGGTTCCGCGTTGGGATCGATCTCGATTCGAGCGACCGACAGGGTTGATCTATCCGGTCGAGTCGGCCTGACCGTTCATCGACAGCGCGGTGGCCCTTCCGCGTTTCTCATTCACCCACAGCAGAAGCAACCCGCCCAGCAGCAGGAAACCGATCGGAACGAACAGTGCGTATCGATGGGCCATCTGCTCGGCCGCAACCAGTGGTTGCCCGGAGTTCTGGATCCACACCGTCGCCTTGGCGGCGATCCAGCCGAACAGCCACGGTCCGATGAACGATGACGTTCGTCCGGTAACGGCGAACAAGCCGTAGAACTCGGCGGTTTGCTTGGCCGGGCTCAACATACTGACAAACGATCGGCTTGCCGATTGCATTCCGGTCAGGGCGAATCCGGCCACAGCGCCGAGGATGAAGAACACGATGGTCGAATGGGTGAAGAACAACACGATGACCGTAGCGAAAAGCAGCACAAGCGACATGAGGATTGCTCGCTTTGCCGAAGCCCGGTCCACCAAACGGCCCATCACGTAGGCTCCGGGGATGCTCGCCGCCTGCACGATGATCATGAATAGGATCAGTCCGATCTGCTCGAGTCCGAACAAGACGCCGCCAAGGATCGCCGCGAAGTTCATGATCGAAATGATGGCATCGTTGTAGATGAGGAACGCCAACAGGAACTTGCCGAAATCTTTGAACGAGCGAACCTGGCGGATCGTCCTTCCCAGCCGCCGGATCGGGTAGGTCAGGTAGGTTTCCCCCTCAGGAAGCTTCGCCGTGCCAGCGTGGCGGCGAACCACCAAGAAGATCGGCGCGGCGGCGGCGGCGAAGAAGACGGCGGTCAGCGGGAACGAGAGCCGCGTCATCGTTGCGCCGGGGAACAGCTGCATCAGCACCAGAACGATCAACAGACAGACGATGCCCCCGGCTGAGCCGATCGCCCAACCCTTCCCCGAGACCCGGCCGATCTCATCCGGTGAGGCAATCTCAGGCAGAAGTGCATTGTAGAAAACCTGGGCGCTGCGGTAACCGATCTCGGCGAGGATGAACAGGATCATCCCAAGCACGATCCGCCCGCTTGTGACGAAGTAGAGCGCCGCGGTGAACAGGCACGAGAGAGATGTGTAGATCAGGAGGAACTTCTTCTTCGACCGCGTCACATCGGCGATCGTCCCGAGAAATGGCGATGTGAGCGCAACGACGATCATTGCGATGCCCAGTGCCAACCCCCAGTACCACGAGCCGACCGCGCCGCCGACAACGCTCTGCTTGAAATACGCGGAATAGACGGCAAGCAGAACGACCGCCGCGTAGGCGGAGTTCCCGAAATCGTACATATACCAAGCCCAACGTTCCCGGCGGGAAGCACGCGCCGTACTCGCACTCGTAGTCATAGTCCGAAGAAAATACCCCGATCGGGGGCCGGGAATCAAGAAGAAGCCGTTATAAAGGACGCTCTCGCTTGACCACGGCCCACGGGTACGCCGCCGCATCCTGTGCCGCGTCTCGGATGTGGCTGTCGTCGGAGAACACCCCGCGACGATCTCCGGGAAGGAGTTCCGCGATGGAGCGCATGATCATCTCGCCGATCCGGTCGAGGTTGACGCGGCGCTCTCGTCCCTTGCCGTCGGCAGCAAACGGTCCGATGACATCCCCGAAGCGAAGCGTGACGGTGGCGCGGCGGAACCGGCGCAGCATCGGCAGAATATCGCTCATCCCGATGATTCCCACCGGAAGGATCAAGGCGCTTGTTCGTGCGGCGAGAAACGCGGTTCCGGGTCTTGCCGGGCGGAGAACACTCGCCCAGCTGCCGCCTTCGGGGAATACCGCGACACGTCCGCCGTTCTGAAGGAGAGCCTCCGCATGTTTCAGGGCCGCTCTGGATCCTGTTCCCCGCCGCACGGCGTAATACCCCCAGAGCTTGGGGATCCAGCGGATCGCTCGGGGAGCGTTAGGCAACTGGGCTCCACCGAGAAACTCGAGTTGCCCGGGAACGGCACGGATGACGACAACGGGATCCGCAAAGTGAAAATGGTTCCCGACGATCAGCAGCGGTCCGGTTGACGGAATCCGCTCGGTGCCCTCGATGCGTAGTCTGATCAAGCTTCTGCACAGGATTCGGATCCCGAACCGGAGAAACCACCTTCGCATCGTGTTGTACGACATGCCGCGAGCCTTCTTTGACATGATCGGTTCTCTCCTCGTTAGGATGCACTGTCGATGGAGCCGGATGGACCACGGTGCCATTCCGTCAGCAAACGGTGGCGCACGGATTCAAGATCGTCGGCGGGTTGCCAGCGGACGGCATCGGGAATCAGCTCCGCCGACCACATCGGCGGCGACACGAGAATGATGCAGCGGATCCCCGCATCGTATGCAGCGACTGCGTCGAGGTGTGTGTCGCCGACCATCGCTGCATGCTTCGCTTCCACCCGAAGGTGACGCAGGGCGGTGGCAAACCCATCCGGCGCCGGTTTTGCGGGAACGTCATCGCGAGAGAGGACGACATCGAATTGCAGATTCGTCAGGCGCAATACCTCGTCCACGTTGCGCCGCGCGTTGTTGGAGACGAGGCCGCACAGTACGCCGGCGTCGCGCAGGCCGCTGCAGAGCATCGCTGCGCCGTCGATCAACGATCCTTCGGCGACACCCCGCGACTCCTGCTCGTGAAGGATCCCCAACGCCTCCTCCCGACGGGGTTCGGGAAGGCTCATGATCTGGTCGAGAATCGGCTCACCGGTGTAACAAAGTCCCATGGTATCCCGGATTCCTCGCCAATCGATCGGTGCGTTCCACAGTGTTCCATCCAGGTCGAAAAGAACTGCATGACGGACCATCATGCCGCCTATGGTACGGAGTCGGTGCATCTTGCACCAGCGAGGGGTGCACCTTGCGCCTGCATGCGCATTGCTCAAGACCGGAACTTGGCTACAATCCTATTCAATTCGAGACACAGGACAGGGTGGTGGGTGAACGGTGTGTGGAATCTTCGGAATCGTTGTGAAAGAAAAGCAGGTGCTTGGCGGGATCTTGCTGGATGCGTCACGCCGGTTGGCGTACCGGGGATACGACTCCGTGGGGTGCGCGGTGATCGATGGCGGCGGCCGGATCGATCTGAGGAAAGACGCAGGCAAGATCGACGAGGTCAATGATCGGCTTCAGTTCGCGGACATGTCCGGGGTTCGGGGGATCGCTCAGCTCCGCTGGGCGACGTTCGGAGCTCCGTCGCAGCCCAATGCACAGCCCCATCTTGATTCGGACGGCGATCTTGTCGGAGCGCACAACGGAAACATCGTGAACCATGTCACATTGCGTGAGCAGTTCATCGCTTCGGGGCTCACGGTTCGCGGGACGAACGACGGAGAGAGCTGTGTTCACGCCGTTGAGCGGTATGTAGACCAAGGACACAGCGTCCCCGAGAGCATCCGGAAAGCGGCCGGCGATCTGGAGGGCGACTACGCGTTCGTCATCGGGCGGGCGGAAACAGCCGGTTGCGACCAAGCCTTGCATGCCATCAAACAGGGGTCGGGGTTGGTTGTCGGTGTCGGAGACGGCTTTTGCTGTGTGTCATCCGACCTCCCCTCGATTCTCCCGCTCACGCAACGGATCGTTCGAATGCGCGACGGTGAGATGGTGACGTTGTACCACGATCGCTTCGAGATCCGGCGCGTCGAGGATGGCACCGCTGTCGAGCGGGAGCCGGAGTTGTTCACCGAAGGGATGGACGCCGCCGAGAAAGGCGGATACGAGCACTTCATGCTCAAAGAGATCCACGAACAGCCGAAAGCGGCTGAGGAGCTTCTGCACTGGCTTGCGGCGTCGCCCCATGTCGATCCGTTTCTGTCGAGCCTTACCGCGGCGCGCCATGTCTACTTCGTCGGGTGCGGCACAAGCTACAACGCCTGCGTGCTGGGGGCGGCGTTGTTCAACCGGCTGGCGGGCAAGCCGGCTGTCCCCGTATTGGCGCCTGTGTTTCGCGAGACCCTTTCTCACACACTTTCCGCCGAGGACGCCGTGGTTCTTGTCAGCCAGAGCGGGGAGACGAAGGATGTCTTGAATGCCTTGAACGCCTCGCGGGGTTCGGGGGCGGTGATCCTCGGCATTCTGAATGTGCTTGGGTCGACGTTGATGCACGCCAGCGATCACTACCTGCCGCTGGCCTGTGGCTACGAGATCAGCGTTCCGGCGACGAAAACCTTCCTCAATCAAGCCTTGCTGTTCTACTACCTGGCCGACCGGTTGAGGCGAACCGGAGCGAGAGAACGTTGGGAAGATGTGCCGTCGACGATCGAGACGACCATCCGCCAAACCGATGCGTTTGCGCAAGAGGTTGCCACGCTTCTCAAGCCGTTCGGCGAGATGTACTACCTTGGCTATGGCCTCACGCTCGGGATGGCCATGGAAGGTGCACTCAAGTTGAAGGAAGTGAGCTACGCACACTGCGAAGGCATGTTGAGTGCCGAGTTCAAGCATGGGCCGCTTTCCGCTGTGTACGACGGATATCCGATCCTGTTTGTCACGGCGCCCGATGATGCGAAGATGATGATCAACCATGTCAATGAAGTGACCTGCCGCGGGGGACGAGCGATCATCGTCGGCAGGGAGAACGAGCTTCTCCGCAAGAGCGCGCATGATTACCTACCGCTTCCCGAAGTGAGTCATGAGCTTTCCGCGATCCTTGCGGCCGTTCCGCTCCAGCTGATCAGTTACTACCTGAGCGTGTCCAAGGGGCACAACCCGGACTTCCCTCGGAACCTCAGCAAGACGTTGACGGTGGATTGATCCGTTGGCACAAGAAAGGAGAGGGAGAACCATGATCAAGCGTCAACTCGTAGGGATGTTGCTCCTCTTTGCCATCGGCGTCGTTGGCGTTCTGTCCACGGCTGCCGGATCCCCCGTGTTCGGTCTTGGCGGATCGCTCGCCGGGGTTCTCTCGATGGAAGAAGCGGTGTGGAGCGATGGATTCGAGACTGGCGGCGTCCCGCCGATTCCCGGACTGTGGGTGCTCTCCGGCGGATCGGGGCGGGGGGGATCCGTCGGAGGATGGAGTCTCGGAGGCGTTGGTTGGGAGACATCGGCCTCCGTGGCGTCAATCGACGGATCAATTTACGTCAGAGCCGAGGCTGGTTTTGGCGGTCTGGATGTAGGAGCCGCATTTGCGGGGGACGAACGGTCCTTCCTGACGGCAGGCGCTGTGATCGGTGGGGGTGCCTCGGGGTTGACGTTGATGCTGGCGGGAGACGAGGGAGAGGTGCTCCCGAACGGAATCGAGATCGAGCCCACCGTGTTCGAATCGACGAGCGCGTTTCTGTCGGCCGCCCCGTATCTCAGTATGCAGGTCCAGCCACTGCGATTCCTGGGTTTCGAACTGCGGATCGGTTATCTGTTCGAGCTTGCATCCCTTCACTGGCACGACGAATCCGCGCCGGTCGGTCTGCCGGAACTGCGATTTGCCGGCCCCTGGGTGACGCTGGGTGTGAGCTGGGGTTGGGTGAGCCGGGGTGAGATTGTCCGCTCCCCGTCCGTCGAACGGATCGAGGAGATATCCGTGCCGGTCCCCGGAGGGGCATTCCAGGTCGACAACCCGATCGGCGAGGTGCTGATCCGATTTGCGGACGATGGCGACGGGCAACAGACGGGGTCGTATCGTGCGATACGGGGTACGGCAACCGTGCACGCCCCGGCGGATGTGATCGATACGATCGGGGTTGAGACCAGCGTCGATGGCGACCGAGCGGTTCTGCGGAGCAAGACGCCGGAGCGAGCCGCCGGCTGGCGGGTTGATTACGACCTGACGGTTCCGGCGGGGACCCCTCTTGAACTCGATCTTGGAGTCGGGGATGTGCAGATCGATCATCTCTCCGCTCGTTGTGAAATCCGCACCGGCGTAGGGGCGCTCTCCATCGGAAGCGCGTCGGGGGAGTCCCTTGTGATCTCGGTTGGGGTCGGGTCGGTCACGATCGGCAAGCTCTCCACCGCAGAGACGTCCGTTTCCGTGGATAGCGGGATGGCCGATATCGGGCTGGCTCCGGACGCTTCTGTGGAGATCGCGGCGACGGTCGGCTTGGGCGATCTCGCGATCGGCGGGTTTGCAGAGCTGACGGAAGCGACCCAAGGGACGCTAGGACGAGACCTTCGAGCGACGATCGGCGAGTTACCGGCTCGGCAGCGGCTGATGGTCCGTGTTGGGCTGGGGCAGATCCTCATCCGCGAAACGGACGGAGGCGGTGACGACTCCAACTAGGGATCGTGCAGACCCGGATGCGGAACCAAGGCTCGGGCGTGGAAGTTGACACCTTGGGCATCGCTTGACTATAGTGCGCCTGCGGGTCCATAGCTCAGTGGCAGAGCCGCCGGCTCATAACCGGCTCGTCCCAGGTTCGAGTCCTGGTGGACCCAAACCATAAGAATGAAAAAGCTCTTTGTGTACGTAGATGGAACGGCTCGCGGAAACCCCGGTCAGGCCGCGGTGGGGATTGCTATCGCTGATCGGCGTGGGGAATTCATTGACGAAACGGCGTATGTCATCGGGCGAACGACCCCCGAGGTGGCCGAGTACCGGGCACTGATCGAAGCGGCACGGTACGTCGCGAAGTACTCGCCGGCGGCGGTGGTTTTCTTCACCGACAACCAACAGCTTGCCAACTACATCAACGGTGTCTTCGACGCGCGGAAACCGAACCTGCGGCAACTTCTGGAGCGGGCCCGCGATCTGTTGAACCAGTATCCGTCGTGGAGAGTGAACTACGTGGATCCGGTTGCGCTCAGACGGGCGCCTTTGCTGGTCGAGCAGGCATTTCACCATCGGATTCAGGCACAGCTCACCCGCGACAGGTTGGAGCTGGAGCTGCTTGCCGTGATGGCGGAGCTGGACGAGCGAGGGGTGCGCCGCGTCATCGATTTCGCCAACAGTCTGCGGGGTGTGTAGCGGTGCGGATCGTCGTTCAGCGCGTCTCTTCCGCGTCCGTATCCGTGGATGACCGCGTTGTTGGCAGGATCGGCGCCGGATTGCTGCTGTTGATCGGCGTCGGACCGGGCGACGATCAACAGGATCTTGCCGCGGTGGCGAAGAAACTCGTCGAAATGAGGATCTTCGGCGACGATGACGGGAAGATGAACCGATCCGTGCTCGACATCGGGGGCGATGTACTGGCCGTATCCCAGTTCACACTGTTCGCCGATACGCGGCGTGGGCGACGTCCCAGCTTCACCGGGGCTGCGCCGCCGGCTGTGGCCAAACCGGTTTTCGACGAGCTTGTCGGTGCCTTGCAGGACACAGGCATCCGCGTGGAAACCGGCGTGTTCGGTGCTCGGATGGACGTCTCGCTCGTCAATGACGGTCCGGTCACCTTGATCCTGGATCTTGATCCACCCGCGCTTGGTGGCTAAACTTTCCTCGCTAATCGTCCGGTCCATAACGAAGAGGACCGGATTTGAAGGAGGCGCTGTGGCCGTACCCAAATATCGAACGTCGCGCGCAAAGGGCCGTGCCCGACGTACACATCAGAAGCTCGTTGCACCGGCGGTGATGGAGTGTCCACACTGTCACGAAACGAAGCTTCCGCACCGAGTTTGTCCGCATTGCGGGTTCTACAACGGCATCGAAGTCGTTTCCGTAAGCAAGGGACAGGAATCCGACTAAGCGCAAGCGGCGAAACGTACCGACCTCGATCCCTTTTGTCAGGAGTCTGTGGAGATTAGGACGATTCGTCGTTTGTGTTTTTCTTTGCCGCTTTTACCGCGGCTTTGGCGCGTTTCTTCTCGAGTTTGGTCCGCTGCTTGATCGCAGCCGCTTCTGCGGCGGCACATGCATCGGATTTGTCCGATAGGGCCGTTTGCGCCGGAACGTCTGCATTGCGATCGCGGCGCGCTGCTGCCTTTCGCCGCTCGATGATCCGCATCGCCAACACCCGTCCGAACTGGCCGATGAACCCGGCGGCCAACGCGGCAAGAACCCACTTCAGAACAGCCCAAACATCCTCCCACGCCATGATGGTGGAATGGTAGGGAATCCGTCCGTCATCAGCAACCTTTGATATCTGTGCCTGCTTGTGTTTGACGTAACCCCTTGTAGAGCAGAGAATGGTAGCAAGAGTGGTGAGGATGTCAGAGACAAACAACGACCATGGACACGAAGACAGCCGGAGCCCGCGGGAACAGTGGCGGGAGATCCTGAGTGCGATCGATGATCGCATCCTGCGCGCGTGCCTACCCAAAACGGCCGAGGAGGTCACCGTTGATTCGGAGCATGTGTTCATCTCGGTCGAGAGCGAATTCAAGAAGCAGTACTGCCTGCGAAAGGTGGATGAGATCTCGAACGCCGTCGCTGCAACGATCGGTGAGCATCTCGTGACGATCGGAGAACCTCCGCTCATCGAGCAGGCGCGGGAGGAGACCGGCACAACGCAGAGCCGGGCGCACGCTCGGATCGCGGTCCTCGGTATCGGCGACGGGGGTGTCAACGCGATCGATCGTATGCATCAGGAACGCCTCCAGGGCGTTCGCCTGATCGCTGTAGACACCGACCGCCAGGTTCTGAATCTGTCGAGAGCGCATCAGGTGCTGCAGATCGGGATGGACGTCACCGGAGGGCGAGGCACCGGAGGCGACGAAGAGCGTGGGCGTAAGTCGGCGCACGAGTCCCGGTGGGATCTTGCAGCGTTGCTGAAAGGGCTGGATCTGGTGTTCATCACCGCCGGACTCGGTGGAGGGACCGGGACCGGCGCGGCGCCGGTGATCGCCGAGCTGGCGCGAGAAGCCGGTGCGCTGACAATCGCCGTTGTCACGAGGCCGTTCACGTTCGAAGGGACCATCCGGCGCGGCCGTGCCGATCGTGGCATCGAGAGCCTGCGTTCAGCGGCGGACGTATTGGTTGCCATCTCCAACGACCGGCTGATCGAAACGGCGGCGAAGGGACTGGCGATCACCCAGGCGTTCGAGCTGGCGGACGGCATTCTCTATCAGGGAGTTCAGGGGATTTCCGATCTGGTCACGGTGCGAGGGTTGGTCAACCTCGACTTTGCCGATCTTCGTGTCGTTCTCTCCGGGGCGGGGCAAGCGATGATGGGAATGGGACAAGGAAGTGGTGAACAGCGAGCGGTGACCGCCGCAAAGACGGCGTGCAGCAATCCACTCCTTGAAGCCGGCTCGATCCGAGGAGCGAGAAAGATCATCCTCAATGTGACCGGGGGGAACGACCTAACGCTTGGCGAGGTCACCGAAGCGGCGGACACGGTCCGGCGATTCGCGGCCACGGAGTGTGACTTGGTTTTTGGCGCCGTGGTCCGGGATGATCTTGCTGGAGAAGAAGAGGTTCGCCTGACCGTGATCGCAGCGGACTTCGGGGAACCGATCGAGGAGAGCGAGCGGGGCGATCGTAACGTCGGGCACCCGCGGAAACGCGTTTCCGCGGACGAAGATCTCGACGTCCCGACATACTTGAGGCGAAGCCAGCAAGCCAAGCAACCCCCGTCTTCCTCGGATGAGCGGTCAGCGTAATTGGACAGCGATGCAAGATCAAGGTACAACACGGCCATGAAGATTCTGATTTGCGAAGACGATCCCGACATCGCCGAGATCCTCCACAGCTATTTGCGGGGACGTGGATTCGAGACGAAGGTCATTGCGCGCGGCGACGAAGCCGTGGCGATGTTCCGGTCCGTCAATCCCGATCTTGTGTTGTTGGACATCCTGCTGCCCGAACTGGACGGCTGGGAAGTCCTGGCTCAACTTCGCGAACTCAGCGATGTTCCGATTATCCTGATCACCGCGCTCGGTCGCGTCGACGACAAGATCCGCGGGCTCTCGGGCGGAGCGGACGACTTCATCACCAAGCCGTTTGTGCTACGAGAAGTGGAAGCACGGATCGAGGCAATCCTGCGGCGGAATCGGCCGCAGATCGGGCGGCTCGGGCTTGCCATCGACGATTCGCGCAAGGCGGTCAGCGTACACGGCGAAGAGATCCAACTCTCGCCGAAGGAGTATTCTCTGTTGACGCTGCTGACCTCCGATGCAGGCCGTGTCTTCTCCAACGA
>Ga0272443_10001012_pt1 | contig 44788 bp, 31 predicted proteins | sample SSMAcet12_FD_193581 | JGI IMG/M metagenome (GOLD analysis project Ga0272443, IMG submission 193581) | Marine sediment archaeal communities from Little Sippewissett salt marsh, Falmouth, MA, United States - SSM-Acet-12 | ecosystem: Environmental > Aquatic > Marine > Wetlands > Sediment ...
TCGGCCTTGCCAGCCAACGGCTAACGAGCACGGCCGCGCTCATGATGGGAACGACGATGCTCAGCACCGTGCGGGTAACCGGACCGACGCCCCAGAGCAGGGCCCCGACCACAACATAGAGACCCGCTCCGTAGTACTTCCCGAGCGGGTCGTAGCGTGGAGCGGCCCGGGATGACGTTGCCAAGAACACCGTGGCAAGCACGCCAGGTCCGATCGGAACCCAAAACGGCACAGCACCAACCGTGCCAAGGAGCGCCAGCAGCGACAGGATCACCGCGATATCGGTGATCGCATCGAAGAATCCGCCAAAGCGTGTCACCGCATTGAGGCGCCGCGCCAGCCAGCCGTCGAATGCGTCAGAGAGGAGGACAAATCCGTAGACGCTGATCATTGCAGGTCTGATCTGGTGTATCCATAGAATCCAGATCGCCGGTACAACGGCAATGCGAAGCGATGTGATCAGGGATGGGAGAAGCCGATGCCAGCTGTTCGGCCGCACAATCGGCGACCGCCCGATCATGGCAGCACGATCGATTCGCCCGCCGTCTCGGCAATCTCCACCGCGTCCGAGCTGCCGTGGACCTCCTCGTTGGGAGCAACCTGCCATAGTTCCAGAAGCTCGATCACGTTCCCGTTCGCTTCCAGCACGTTGTCTACCAGGAGAGACGCTGAGCGTGTCGTGGTGCCGGCACCAGTTACGACGAGTGCTGTGGACAAACCATTCAGGTTGCCGAGCGTATCGAGATACCGCTTGACAGGGCCGGCGGGCTTGAAGGCGTAGGTCGGTGCCCCAAGCACGAGCAGCTCATAGCCGTCTAGATCCGTCAGAGCCTCGCGGCTTGCCGTCGTCACATCGCAGTGCCAGTCATTCGACACCAGTCCTCCTACGAAGGCGAAGGTGACATCCTTCTGGAAGCTGGTCAGACCGGGGTGATAGACGACCAAGGCGGTGCCAGTCACCCCGTCGGGGTTGACGGTGACGACCTCACTGGGGACCGACGTCTGTACTTGGACAAAGATCGAGGTCATGAAGAATCCCAGCATGACCGGCAGCATCCACCAAATCATCGATTTCGGCGAGCACATCTGCATGCCTCCTTGTCACACCGTCTTAACTCCATCCTCAGGCTACACCAGTGCTTCTCAGCGAGACAACCGAGGATCGCAGTCTCTGGGACGTCCGATCGCTGCAGGTGCCGTGAGGTCTCCGAATCCGGATCCACCAGAGACGTGCCAATCGTTGAGCGGCTTGCCTGAAGGTTAGTTGTTGATGCGGTCTTTCAAGGCCTCTTTCAGCTCCGCCGACGCCCGCAGTGTTCCACGTACCGTGATGGATTCGATTGTCGCGCGCGCCAGATCCGGATCGATGTCCTTGGCCAAGAACAGCGCGCCGATGATGCGGTACGTAACCTTCTTGTTCTGCCGCTCCAGCTTCTCGAGGTCTCGTCGGCCAAGTGCCAGCACACCAACTGAGAACGACTTCCGTACGGTGACGTCCTCGATGACCGCCTCGTTCTTCTGGAGCAGGCTGCGGATCGCACTACGGATGAGATCCGTTCGATTCGAGAACAGGCCCTGTTCGACGAGTACGTCGATCCGTCCAAGATCCACCGGGCTGAGGTTGATAGTGATCTTCTCCGTGTCGGCCATTCGATCTTCCTCCCTTCATGTGTCCACCTGGCAGGTCACTGCACCCTAGCGGCAACGCCCTGGGACCGAAACCACGATCTCAAGGCCAGCGATGCCGAGTCCGACGCGGACGTCCTGGTGTTTCCGCCGGTGGGTTATGTTGCTGCCTCTTCGAACATCAAGATCCTTTCCAGCTTGCTCGCAATCGCCGTTGGGCGAGTAAGGCCGTGTGTGAACCCAGATCCGTAACATCGTGAACATCACCCCTTTCCTTGCTTTGAACAGCCACATGGATGGTACAGGGAGTACTATAACACACACCGCACAGCCTGTCCACATCCATCTGGATGGTAAGGGGAGTTATATGGGACGCTTCCTCTCTCGGTACGAACGGCGCATCCTCTAGCCAAGTGCTGCATCCGTTTCGAAACTCGAGTGACAGTGGCCTTCTTCTCGCGAACGCCGCAGGCGACATGTGTGTCTTGTCTCCCTCGTTTGTCATGAGCACGACTGGAAACCGGTTCACTTGAGGGCGCGCAGAACACCGAATTCGTTCTCATTCGATTCCGGTTGATGTGCCATCGCTTTGCCTTGTCGTTCACCGATAACCATGATAGCTGTAAGGAGGTTTCAACGAACCCGATGCGACAGCATTCTGTAGTCAGCGGCCTGCAGACCGGGCAACGCTTCTTCCGCGTCGGTGAGACGCGCTCGTTGCTTCGATTGGAAGCGGTGTCCCTCCTGAGCATGCAGCGGATCGGCGGAGGAATCCGCCGACTCATCCATCTTGGTTCCCCACCATGGAGGCAATCTTGTGATCCCATCCAAATGCGCGACTCCCGCTGCTCTCAAGCAGAGCCGACGGGCGACGATCCATGTGTTTCCGCTGACGGTTCCACGGCCCCTTGTGCCCGAGGATGGCCAACGCCAAACGCTTTCGGATTGCGTGCTTGCCGCGCTTCGCGACAATGGCGTCAGCATCCAACCAGGAGATGTCCTGTGTATCAGCTCGAAAGTCGCCGGGCTGCACGAGGGACGGATGGTCCAATTGGATCAAATCACGGTATCGCGACGCGCGCGGTGGCTTGCATGGATCTTTCGCAAGGACCCCCACAAGATGGAATTGATCCTCAGAGCCGGGCCGGTGACCGCCGTAGTCCCGATGCGGCGCATCATGAAGAAGCGCAGTGGAGCCCAAGCCGTAGAACGATTGTCTACCGATCCTGAAACTCGGAAGCAAGCGATGGATCTTCTCGACCGGTTCGAAGTCTTTACGGTGATGCATGCAGCGTTCATCAATGAAGCGGGGATCGACATGATGAACTCACCATCGGGTCATGTCAGCCAGCTGCCCGAATCACCGGGGCTCACCGCACGCAGCGTACGGCTGGCGCTGCGGGAATCGCTGGGACTGCATGTTCCGGTCATCATCACCGACACGGTGGCCCCGATCGGCCGACTGGGGACCGTCGATGTCGCCATTGGCTTCTCCGGCCTGGTGCCGGTTGAGCGGAAGCTGATTGCCGAGGACTTGTTCGGCGGTCTCGGGCCTGGTGGTGGGACGATCGTCGTCGATTCCATCGCCGCCGTAGCCGGTGTATTGATGGGGCAAACCACCGAGCGCACGCCGGCCGTTCTGGTGCGCGGTTGTGACTACATCGCCGAGGATCTGGATCCGTCCGAGGATGAGCGCTGCATGGAGCGCCTCACGTATCCACGAGGCACCGCTGCTCCCGGTGTGGTTCTGTCCGTCCTATGCACGTTGTGGTACCGCCTAGCGAGCCTGGTGGTCGGCGGTCAAAACGGGCCATAGATCGGGTCTTCGCCAAAAAAGCGATGCGAATCGCTCTCGTGTTTGGATGGCATGCAGGTTTCCCTGCTGGGATCGGAAGAAACTCGGTCAGCCCAATCACTGCCTGTCGCATCCGTACGCTGCGCCCAGGCAGTGTCCCAACGGGCTTGACGGCGTCAGGAGCCACCTCCCAAGCCTTTGCTCTGCTTTGTCGCGAACGCCTGAGTGAAGCCGTTGACGATCAGCAGGTCGGCGCCTGCATGGAACAAGGTCGAAGCGAGAATGCTCCCCGTGACATACATGCAACCCCCCCACACGACTCCGAGCGGAAACAGCAGTGCCAGAAAGCGGACCCTCTCCGTTTTCGACAGATAGGTCGCCCCGATATGCAGCACCGCGAATACCGCTCCGGTCAGGAGAATCGCCACAGTGGGCCCGACGAGGAGAGCAAGGGGCTTAAGGAAGAGGGCCCGGAACCACAGTTCTTCCATGAAGGCATTGGCAAGGCAGAAGACAAACATCCACGGGAGTGAGCGTATGAGGAGCGGACGTGCGATCTTCAGCGAGCGAGCTTGAAAACCGGCGGCGATTGCGAAGAAGACGAAGCCGCCTAGGCCAAGTGCAAGCCCGAGGGAAACGCGCCCTTGTGCGATGTAGACGGTGCTCAGAGGTGTCCGCGTTATGGCAAACACCAAGATGATTGCAGCCACAACGGCGCCAGCCTCGAGCGCCTTGCCAACGGCGATCCCTCTGACAGAGTCATCGCCGATTCGAAGGGGTTTGTGCAGAAACGACACGGCCCACCCTGTGAGATTCGCCAGCGCTGCAGCAAAGAAGGCAACAGCGAACAAGACGATCGAGTCGTTGCCGGAGAACCGCGCGGTCAACCACCACGCTCCCGCGGCCACCAGCGGTAGGATCGCACGATAGGCAGGGCTCCTGTTTGTCCTGAACATCGTGAAGTAGCTGCTTCCCAGTACAAGCACGGCAACACTTGCCGCAACGTAACAGAGACTCACACCGATTCTCGCAGCGATGCCAAACATTGCCTCTCCTTCTTCCGATCGGTCCCCGGTCGGCGGTGGAAACAGAGGATGCACGTCGAGCCGTGCTTCTCGAATCCAGATCTCACCCACGCCGTCTAGAGCACCGGCGACAATCAGGGAAGTAGATCGCGATCCATGCACGAGGCGGTGAAAGAGGGGGCCGCCCACTTCCGGGCGGCCCGGCTTCCGTTCCTTGGGCCACAATCCGTGTAGCTGTCACCCGCAACCGCAGCGTGACCGCTACCAGGTTCGAAAGTCGATCCGCATCCCCTGATACGGGAAAATGAAGCCGACGTTAAGATCGTTGATCTGGTCAAGCTGCCTTGAGATGACGTTGAGAGGAGGCTCAACCATCTGGAGCACCGGCTTCACGTGCGTAATGATCACCGGCAATCCGGCAAGAGCGGCGTACGGATCGTCGGGATTCGCCAATTGTGCGAGTGTATGCAGCTCCGCCATCATCCAACTCGGGGTCAGGTGCCCGAACAACAGGCTATCGGGACGTCCTTCGGCGTAAGAGATCTCAAGGAACATCCCCAGAAGGCTCCTGTCGGCGATCAACGGCGCGATTCTCTCCCACACGGCCGTGATCAAACCGGTCTGCTCCACACCCTCTGGCCCGACATCGCCGAAGTACAACACGTAGAAATCGCCCGACCGGACGAGAAACGCCGTCGACTCATACGGGGCGCCGTGGCTGATCACATAGGCCTCCACGGTCATCGACGTCCCTGGGATCGGGGTCTCAACACCCGGTTCGAGGATCACGTACTGGTAGTAACCAAGGGCGACGAAATCCGCCCATGTGTTCCAGTTGTAAATGCCGCTCGCGATGTTGTCGATCGTGGATTGGATCCCCATGATCGGCTTCTCTCCACCGTAGACGTCCACCGGTCCGTTCAGGTAGTGGCCTGAGGTATGGTCAAGGTGGGCATGAGAAATCAGATACGCCTTGATGTTCTGGTGAACGTGTCCCTCGCGCGTCAGGTTCGATCCGCTCGGAACGACGAAGTCCCACAAGTTACCCAGCTCATCCGCACGCCGGATCCCGACGGTGAGTGTGCCGGCATCACAGGCAACTGCCTCTTCCGGTGCCCCGGAAGGGAACACCATGTACCCCGAGACATTGTCCTCCCGAGGGCCGCCTCCACATCCAAGCACAACAACGGACATCTTCGCGTCGTCGGGATCGATCTCGAACGCCGCAAAGACGTTGCGTTGATATCGTGGGTTGAAGTTGTTGTCCGCAGCAAGGATCAACGTGTAATTCCCGTTGGCAAGCTGCTGCCCCACCGCGATCGACTCCATGTTGTCGGGGTCGAAGTCAACGTCCGCTTGGTGTGGATCGTCCGAGAGACTCAGAAGGGGGATCTTATGCACGGAAAGGCCCGTGTAGGGATGATCAGGAGCCGCCAGCGCCTCCGTGTTGTGAAGGATCTCCCGATCGTAGATGTACGGATCCAGTTTCACGCCGAACAGGCCGATGTGATTGCCGGCACCGCTGACATACGATCGTTCCATCACGATCAGGTCGATCTCCGGTGTGATGTGTCCGATATAGGCAATCCCTGGAACCCCGTTGTCTCCTGAACTACCTTCCTCCGGCCGCACGAAGAGCGGCTCGGTAGTATAGACGTACTCACCAACGATAGCCGGCGTCTCGCCCGTCAGATCGTATTCGATGATGCGAACAGGGCTTCCTGCATCGGCCGTTGAGACGTCTCCGTCCTGAACAAGCGCCTGCTCATTGACAACATACAGGGTGCTTCCATCAGGCGTGAGGGTGGCAGCTTCAAACGAAAGGTTCCGACGCACTCCTCGAATCTGGACATCACCATCGAAGGCAGGGATGAACTTCTCGGGGACCGGCAATTCGCCCACCAGTTCGCCGTCGTGGGTATATCGTCGGATCCAAGGAGCGTCGGCTGCGTCTCTCTCCGAGCAGACGATGAACCCGTCTTCCAACCAGAGGACTTCCTCGGCGTCCAGCTCATCCGTTGCATAGGGTTGGATGCCTGCCGTATCTGCATCACTGTCGAGCTGGATCACGTCCAGGACCTCCACGGAGTGGATTCCCATTGCGTCCAGTTCGATGCCCATCTCGTAGATCACGCCGGGAGGCGTGACATTCTCGCCGCGGTCGTCTCCGATTGCGTAGTACGTGTTGCTGCCCGCATGTGAGAGGCCGGAGATCTCTCCTACGTTCACACCCTCGAATATCCATCCCTCGACGGGTGGCTCGAAACTGCCGAGGAAGTTAAGCTCGATCGCCGATGCCGACATACCAAGGACCAGCAAGAGCAAACCCAACAGCAACGCACTTTTACGCATGATGTTCCTCCTTGTGCCGTTTTCCGCTCTGCTCCTCTGTCTCCCTCTTTCAGGAACCACCTCCCTTCTCCAACATTGAGCCTTTCGAAGCCGCTTTCATGTGGCCGGTCTGGAGACCGACGTTCCTCGCTCTGAAGGCGTGCTGCACTTCCGGCAGCTCCTGCAATCCATCGCTCGGTCAGAACGTCGCTCCTGCCCAGCGCGGCGCATCCGACAAGAGAGCCATCTGCCACGCAGGCATAAGCGTGCCTCGACTGCCAACGCCCTTCTTGGTGAGTGGTATACGAAGATGCCGCAGTGTGTCAAACATGGGTCTAGAGTCCTTTGGAGGCACCGAGCAAGTCTGGGTGAGGAGCGACCCCAAGCCAAAGTGAGAAACGGCATTTCGTCGGCACAGCAGCCCAAGCTGCACTGCTTCTTGAGCAGTTGTCAACTTGAGAGAGCGACTACGGTTGAAAGGATTCCGTCGATACAACCACTTGGGACCGGGGAACCGGACGGATACACGACAACCAGGCTCGTTTTGGGCAACACGAACGTGTGCCCAACGGCATGCTTTCGCAGCAACGGCAAGTTCTCTCGCTTCGCCGCGATGAGTACACTCGTTGTATGTTCGGGCAAAGCTGGATGAGGTTCACCGCCTTGATGGCGGGCGTGCTGTTTCTTGTTCCGATTGTGGTGTTTCCTGATGAGGCGGGCCATGCTTGGCTTGTCCCGCCGACGGATGTACCGGAGGTATTTGTGCCCGGGATCATCTCGTTGTGGGGAAGCACGTATCGGGAATCACAGCTCAGCCTTTGGCCTGACGGTCTTCGTCTTATCTTCGCCCGCTTCGGACCTGGCATACCGGATTCCACCATCTTCGAGAGTACCTTCGTGGACGGCACTTGGAGCGTGCCGAAGCCGACGGCCCTCTTCGAGAATTCGATTGCGCTCGAGCCGGGGCTTTCGCCCGATGGAGCCGCCATCTTTTACTCGATGCCCGCGTCCGGGCACGGGATGCACAACATCCTTGTGATTCGGCATACCGACGAGGGTTGGAGCCGGCCGCGAAGGCTGTTTCGCGGACTGTTCCCCTCTATCAGCTCGGATGGCACGATCTACTACACCGGATACATCGGCTGGGAGGATCACATCGTCTTCCGCCGCCTTCTCAACGGCGAATACGGGGAGGAGGAAACCATCGGAGCGCCGATCTTCTCTAGCCACGAGGATGCTCACCCCTGTGTCGCCCCCGATGAGAGCTACGTCATCTTCGATTCCGCCACACGCCCTCACGAGGGGCCGTGTCCGCTGTTTGTCTCGTTCCGCAGCGAAGATGGATCATGGACCGAACCTGTCCACATGGGACCTGTGCTTGGAGATCCTCCGGCAGCGCTCCCACGGATCTCGCCCGACGGAACGATCCTCTTCTTCCATGCAAACGGCGACATCTACTGGATCTCTACAGCTGTCATCGAGCAGCTACGGTAGTCTGCTCAATTCGGAGCATCGACCTCTGTCGACGGCACGGGATCCGAAGTCTCGTACCTTGACAAGGAGATCTGATCCCGTCGGTTCCAGTGGACAACATGGACGTCGCCGGCGGCACCGTCGGACGCCACCTCTGCCGATCTGGAGCAACGGGAGATTTCCGGCCATTGCGGTGTGGCGGGATCCTCCACTCCACCTTGTTCCACGCCTTCAGCGGGCTTGGTACAATCTCCCCGCACAGGGGGAGATCATGGACAACATCAGCCACACCATCGCAAGCGTCGTTGCCGGCTTGCTCGTCGTGCTCACCGCTGGAATCACGATCTGGGAAGGAAGCACGGATCATCTGGTTTCGCTTCCACCCGCGCAGGTTGCCGCCGCGGAGGTCCTGGCGGAAGATCCCTCACAGCCAGGGGAGTATCCGTTTGAGTCCTGGACCTACGGCAGCGGCACGGATCTGCGGCGGCCCGAATACAACACCGCCGTACGGTTTCGCACTCAACCGGTGAACGCCGGTCCGTTCGTCTATATCGGGGGATGGAAGGCTACTCTTCGTTCCTGGTATTGGGGCTTCGACACGGATTGCCTCCCGCTCAACGGGCGTGTTTGGGCTCCGGTGGGGGATGGGCCGTTCCCGCTGGTTCTGATCGTGCATGGCAACCACTTGATGCGGGAGTTTTCCGATCCGGGGTATGCGTATCTCGCCGAACATCTTGCCAGCCGCGGATTCATCGCCGTGTCGGTCGACGAGAACTTCCTCAACATGCTCGACAACGAGAATGATGCCCGCGCTTGGATTCTGCTGCAACATCTCGCTCTCTGGCAGTCGTGGAACAACGATCCGCAGCACCCGTTATACGGACTGATCGACATGGAGCGAATCGGCCTCATCGGCCACTCACGTGGCGGCGAGGCGGTGGCCACAGCTTGCGCGTTCAATCGCCTTTCCCGTTTCCCCAATGACGCCAACGTGCTGTTCGATTTCGGATTCTCGATTCGAGCCGTCGCCGCCATCGCCCCCAGTGACGGGCAGTATCAGCCGGGTGGGCATCCGACACCGCTTCGCGATGTCGACTATCTCTTGTTGCAGGGAGGCCACGACAGCGACGTCTGCTTGTTTCTCGGCGCTCGTCAATACGAACGCGCGTCGTTCTCCGAAGACGCGTTCCACTTCAAGGCGTCGGTGTATATGTATCGCGCCAACCACGGCCAGTTCAACACGGTGTGGGGAGCCAACGACTACCCGATGCCGCTCTCGTGGCTGATCAATCAGGCGCCGCTCGTTTCCGGAGAGCAGCAGCGGGCGCTCGCCCGCCTGACCGTGGGCGCGTTCCTTGAGGTGGCGCTTCACGACCGGACGGAATTCGTGGAATGGTTTCGCGATCCCAACGCTCTTCGTGTTGCTGCGGGGGATGATATCTACGTCACCCGCTATGAAGACTCGACGTTCCGAACCGTCGCCGACTACGAAGAGGATATCGACGTCACCACCGCGTCGATCGATCAGGGGCGGATCTGCGGCGACCGGCTGGATACGTGGCATGAGACCGAGCTTCGATTCCGAGATCCCTGGAACTCCGAACAGGAGAACCACGCTGTCTATCTGGGCTGGAATCCGGACGAACAAGAGCCCAGCGACCTCTTGCCCCCTGTCTACGAGGTCTCTTTCTCCCCTTGTTCAGTCCCTGCTGGAGAGGGATCGCAATCTGCAGCTCTCGTCTTCTCCGTCGCAGATTGCGGAGTGGGAGACGACCCCGTCGATTTCACAATCGAAGCCGTCTCGGCATCGGGCGCAACCGCATCCGTTGCCCTCTCCAAGTTCATCGCGATCCCCCGGCCGCTCGCGGTGCAGCTGACGAAGACCGATCTCGCCGAGCGCCGTCTCATCTCGAGGCCCGCGGAAGACATCTTCCAGACGGTCGAGATCCCATTGACCGCGTTTGTCGAGCTCAATCCGGACTTCGTGCCCGGCAGCCTGACGTTGGTTCGCTTCCGCTTCGACCGCACGGACGAAGGAGCGGTCATGATCGATCGGATCGGCTTCTGTGCTGCGGTGCAATCGAGCCACCAACAAGGTCCCTAGCACCGCGGCTTCGGATCGATCGCAGTTGCTGAGGGCTTCCTTGCAGAACGTATTCGGATGCGGATTGGCTTGATCTGGATGAACTCGTCGCCACCAAGGAAACACAAGGGAGTGAGTAGGAGACCTCGACAGAGTGAACGGATTTCAGGATTCTCGTGTCAAAGCGCCGAACCGCTTGACCCTTGGTTGATGGGACATCAACGCGACACCGACTATCTTGAAGCGGATCCGTCGATCCATTCTGTTGAAATCGGGCGGCCGGCCGGATCCACGACAACAAGCACCGCCTTGAGCAGCTCTATTGGTTGCTCCGGAAGCGATCTCAGGAACTCAGTCAACGCGGGAGGCGGGTTCCCGTCCGCATCTGTGGATGTCACGATCTCGATCGTGTCCGGCTGGCGGAAATCCGCAGGGTTCTCCAGGCCGGCCTCGGCGCGTTCAGCCTCCTCAGTATCCAGTCGTGCGTGCTGAAGCTGCACGGGTCCGCGCGTTCGCACGGCCATCATATCTGTGTGTGCCGCAGAGGTTGCAGGCAGCCAAGCACTGATCACGGTCGTGAAGAAACACCGACCTGCCACAGACAATTTTGAGGCATCACCACAGATGTACAGCTTTCTCGAATTCCGAATCAGGTTCGCCTTGAATGCGTGTTGGGCCGAATCCATGGAGAACAACGCAAGATAGAGATCCCGGTTCGCGCAGGCCTCCGGAGACTCGCCTTGCTCTTTCGCCATTTCGCTCAATCGGCTTCGGATCCTGACGGCTCCGGGCCATCCCGTTGCGCAGGCTGCGGTGGGCGTGATGAACGACATCGCGCGAGGAGTGAGAACTCCGGCATCGACCATTCTTCCCTCGATGGCCTCCCCGGTTTCCTCGCCTGTCGTGGCGGCATCATCCCGACTGTACTTGCCTCCAACGATTTGCACCGGCAAAGAGGACTGCGTAGACAGGAGCATGGCCAACGGGAGGTTGTTGGTATGAATCAACGGATGAACATCCCGCCGGATCAGACGTTCGCCGATCGCCAGCGATGTGGAGCCGGCATCCAACAGGAACTCACCTCGTGGCGGGAGCTGCTGTGCCACATAGCGGGCAATCGCGGATTTCCCCGCGTGTTCCTGAGAGGTCCGCGTTGAGAATTCCGTGCCCAGGAACAGGTCGCCGACTCCGGTGACCCGGCGGCGGATCCAGCCATGACCACGTTCGATCTGTCCGAGATCCTCAAGGTAGTTCAAGTCATTGGCAAGCAGGTTCTGGCCGATGCCGAACCGTTCTGCCAGATCCCGCGTGCGGACCTGCCGTGACGTACGAAATACGGTCTCGAGAATCTCCATTCGTCGGTGCTGAGCAGACCTCGCACGTCGACTTGAGTCTTCACGCGTACTCACCTGTGATGACCTGCCTTTCCTTTCTTGATGGCACTGCCTCCTAGAGATGATAGGGGGATTCTCCTACCTTTCAAAGCATCTGTCTCTTTCCGTGAGCGACACGGCAAGCCCTGCCGCTCCCATTCCCTGCGGGCCATTCCCATAGCGAACGCCTGTAAGTGCGACACGCCCGGCACATGTGGCGATGGAGCGGCAGCGAACATCAACTCATCGAGAAAGCGACGCTTCCCGCCGGCTCATTGTGACGTACCGGACCCTTGAGGACGAAGGCGATCAGGCTGATGGACGCAGGGCGCCAATCGGGCGCGTTAAACACGGAGTGACCGCTCTGGATGATCCTGCGACCGTTGACCCTGCTGATGTCACGTGTCGGCCACCATGCCCACGTGAACACGCTTCCGCCGTTGTCAAGGATCATGCCGTCATCGGCCCCCTCGTCGCGCAACCACTGCGCGATCTCCTCGATGGTGCCATGACGTTGCAGAATGACGATCCCCTTCGATCCGATGCCGACGGCGTTGTGGAGATATCTGCTTCGAGGCCGCCCTGATCTCCAAGCCGCAAGCAGCCTGCCGCGGAACATCCGCGGATACCCCTCGTACAGTTGGCGCAATTCGTGCTCTCGCTCACGGGATGAGACAGGGTAGTGGAGGACGTGCCGGGCATCGTAGAACTCATGGATGATCTCTTCGATCGGGACGATCTCGCCATCTCGCAGGACCTGCTGGCCGTACGTGCACCAGGAAAGCTTCTCAGAGAGATCTTCTTGATCGCCGACTGCCGCTGGGTGGAGTGCTCTGTCGTTGTCGTCCCATCGGAAGCAAAGCCGCTCGATGGTTGCTCCCTTCCCGTTTTTCCAGCAGGCAAGACAGGTGTACGTGTCGTCCTCGATCGGTTCGCCCTTCAAGTGAAAACACTGCGGCTGACGTTGGTGATGCCAGGCGACGAATCCGAAGTTGTTGCCAAGGTTCCGGTTGCCGATCAGGATCATCCGTCGAGAGATTTCACCGTTCTCGTTGGCCAACCCCATCCCTTGCACCGCGACGTCGTCTCCGATGGGAATCGTCTTCTTGAGGTGTTGCTCCGGGTCGACCTTGTACCGCTTGATGCCTGCATCCCACCGGCACCATTCGCCGGTTCGAGGGTCGAGCGATGCCGGAAGATCGAAGTCCCGGGGAAGGTCGGACACCGGGTGGCGGAGGTAACCGTACGACTCGGCCAGCTCCTCCCATCCCGGCATGCTGAGGAGCACGTCATCGATCTCCGCGGCTTCGATTTTCAGACACAGATCCTGATTCAGTCCATGCCGCATCCGAATCCTCACGTCCACAACGAACCTCCTTGGCCTATGCCCACATCGAAGCCGCCACAATCGCCGAAGTGATGTCGCCGGCGCCGGTCGCGCTGAGGTAGGGCGCCACCGCCTCCGGCCAGTACACCGGCGCTGCGGCAACCCCTGTGCCGTCTCTACAGACCAGGTAGCCGTCTTGCTCGAGGAACCGCCTGGCAAGCTTCTGCTCCGCACATGTCGCAATCGTTCCGTCTTCACCTATCGGTGTCTGCCATCGGGCGATGTCCTCTGCAAAGCGCACCAACGCACCGAGCCCACCGGCGGCAATGGCCGTGTCCCGGAGATGTGCCTGCACAAAAGGCATCAACGCAGGCGGAACCAACCGCCGGATCATCCCGGCGATGACCGCTCCCTTGGCAAGAAGCATCGCCTGCCGAAGGCGCGCTCCTGCTCCCGGCAGCGCTTCGTCATTCCACACCGCGATATCCAGATCGTTTCCATGAACGTACACCCACGAAACATCCAACCGTTGCAGCAGGTGGCGCGCTCGAAGGAACCGCCGGAACAGCGACTCATCACCGCCCCTGGGTGCAAACAGCGTGTCCAGCGGCTCCTGCTCTCGGTACTTCCTGGAGGCTCCGCGAAGCGTGCCGGTGATCTCCGCGATGTCTTCCTGATTCAGTCCGATGCTCCACTTCCGGGGGCCCGATGGCGCGTCCCCTTCGGCCTGATCGATTAGTGACTTGAGAAGCGTGAAATTGCAGCGGCCGCTCACCTCTGTGTGGACGGCGATTCCGCAGCTCCGGAGCCCGGCGATCTGACGCACTTGCATGTCGTTGAGAACCCCTTGATCGAGGACGCCTCCCAATCCCCCGAGGATCGCGAGCGCGATCGGTGCGTCCGCTCGGTCGAGGGTTCGCTTCATGTCGCTCTGATCCGGGAGCACAATATCAAGATTGCTCCCATTGGCGGCGATCGAGCTGAACGTGCCCGGATCAGGCCATCCTGTGTTGGGCTCCCGCTCCCATTCGGGATCTTTCCCCTGGGCGTGAATCCGGACCTTCTGCCGCGCGGGAGGCTTCCCGGGGATAACAGGGTTCTTGCCGATAAACAGCGCACGCGCAGCGCGATCGGCTGTCACCTTGAGTCCGTCGTGCGTCCATGTCGGAGAGATCTGGAATCCCACCGTCGTCTTACACGGAAGACCGGCGACGGCCTCGGCAGCCTGTGAGAACGGAGCATCGGCCGGATCGAGATTCATGAACCGTGCGGAACGATGTAACTCACTCCAATTAAGCCCTTCGGCATGATACGGCCCGTGGACCGTGGTCGGCCATCCAAGGTGGCTGAGCGCATACGCCATGTTCCCCGCGGCCCCACCAAGCAGATGGACCGACTCAAGCCCCGCCTCGGACGCCGCCTCCCGGAGCTGTCCAACAAGCGTATCCGCGGGGCGGTACTTTCCCTCCCGCTCGGGATGCCGGATCATCTCCAGCAGACACGCCAGTACGTCTTCCAGTGTTTCAGGATGCCTCTTGGCTTCCCCAGGAGCCGCGCAGTTCATGCTTTCCATCAGATCGGCAAGATCGTTCTCCGATGCCAGGTAGTAGATTTCATCATTGACGAAGTTGAGCCCACACAAAACAGGTTGCTTTGCCTGTCCGTCTTCATCTTGGGCTTCGGGATCAGGCCGAATCGCATCAAACAGCCACCGGTGCCAGACGACGGTCAGTTGAAGAGCATCGGTTCCAGGTGCGTTCAAGACGGGATCAGCCCTGGCCTTGAGTATTCGCTCCAGCTTCTCGGCGCATATCACTGGGTTCAACAGCCCTGCCAACTGCGCCAACAGCTCAAGCATCGGCGCCCCCTTGATCGAACTCCGGTTCGCCTTGGCTGCTTTGCCGCGCCATGAACCGCACATACGCCGATCGATCCGTTTCCGCAAGTTGCGAAAGCGCACCTCGTACACGTCCTGCGATCGGAGAAGGAGCTTCCCCTCGGGTACGCACCGCACCGAAGGAAATCCGTTGCTCGGTCCCTTGCTCTCGCTGAATCAAAGACAACGCCGATACGGCGTGTGCACGAACCCGTTCGCTGACGTCTTTCTGCGCCGTTTGAAGCAGACGGTCCAGCTGATCGGATGCAAGCTGTTCGCCGAGCACCTGAACGGCGGCGAGTCGGACCACCTCGTCAGGATCGTCGAGCCCGATCAGAACAGCGGCTCGATTCCTCTCGTCGAGCTTGCGCCAGCGAGACAGGGTGAGCAGCGCCTCCGAACGCACGGTTGCTTCTGAGGCCGTGCGCGCCATGTCGGCAACAGCTTGCTGGAGCCGGGCGGCTGGCTCCTGTGCTCCATCCCCGGTTTCAGGTCCAGCTTGCGTCGCCGGTGAGTCCAAGGCGTTTCCCACGGATTCGATCCACTGTCTCACCTGTTGCAGCGCATCTATCTGCACCGAGGGTTGGAGATCGGTCAACATCGTAGCCCATTGATTGAAGCGGTGATCGGTCTTGCTCATCTCACACCTCCGTATCTCTATTCACAGAAGTACTGCCGTGCATCCGGATGCCTCCGGAGCACGTGCGAGAACAGCACCCCATACCCGTACTCAACCACGGGAAGCTCCTCCACGATTCCGTTGAACTGACGGGTTCGGACAGGGCTGTGCACCCCCCTTGCCCCTGTCATGAAGCCGATGACCTCGCCGGTCTCCAGATCGAGGAGCGGTCCACCGCTCATCCCCCGCACGAGTGTTTCTTGCCCCTGCCGAACAACGAGGATGAGGCACTCCTGGCCCGTGTCATCTCCGGCAAAGTAGACCTCGCGCATCGGTGAGTAAAAAGCCACATCCGCGCGTACAGGGCACACCGATTCAAAGCTTGCTCCTCCCGTGTCGGTCTGCGCGTGATACCCCAACCCAAGCACCGGGTGCCCTGCCAGATCCTCGGCGGCCGCGAACGCCGGCGTACAGCGCTCCAATCCGGCCCTGTCCCAGGCATCCGCATTCCTGCCCAGATCGTGATCATGCTGTCCCTCGACAGCGAGAATGGCCAGATCCTCGTCCTCAAACTGCGCAACGATCCGCGCTTGGCATGCGGCAGGTGAGTCCTGCCGGCTGGGCGCGCCGCGGAAGGAAACCTCAATATGCCGGGCATCGGCGACCACATGATGGGCGGTGACAATCCGCAGTGGCTCACCTACCGCGAAGCCGGTTCCAAGAAACCGATGTCCGTGTTCGTTGGTCGTGATCACTTTCAGCGTGCTTTGCACCAGAGACTGTTCGGCTTGCAGTCCATGAACGGGCTGCCCTCCAGCCAGTGCAGAAGCGATACTATCCAGATGCGAAGGGTGTTCACGAATCGCTACGGTGATTGTGTCTGCAACCTGTTGCGGATCCGCCCCTTCCGGAAGGGCTTCCAGCTGCGCTTTCACTTCGCTGTAGATCGCCGAAAGGAACCCATCAAGCGATTCCATCGCCAGCGCGTCCTGTCCAAGGTTTGCCAGTGCTTTGCGAAGAGCTTCGATGATGGCGCAGGCGATCTCGAATGCGTCATCAACCGGACCGAACCCGATATGACCATCGAGAACACAACTCTTGGCCCGCTCGAAGCGATCCTCAAGGAACTCGCCCGAACTCATCCGTTGGATCGCGTCTTTGGAGAGGGCGATCGTTGCCGCTCGAAGACCGGCGGGATCAATTGGCACTATGGTCTCCTTTCTCCTTGGTGCTGCTGAGATGGCGGGACCGCATCCACCACAAGCAGGGTGCGGTCTGCCCCGAACTCACTCGGGGCTGACGAAATCGGATCATCGTCCCCCACGTGCACGGCACATCCCGGGCGTAGGAGGGATGCTGGTGGAATACGCTCGCCATCCGCGTCAGCCACCAAGGTCCAGGAGTCCATCCGTCGAATCCGTTGCCATCGGCACGCTGCTTCATTCATCCGGCGGGGATCGACGGCAATAAGAAGGTCGCTCTCTGCCGTTCCGACAAGTAGCGCGTCGAATTGCCGGAGGCCGGCCCATACCAACTCCCTCGCTTCTTCCTCAACGTGCCCGAGGGCATCGTCGAGGGCGGCCGCAAGGCCATCCGATGATCCCTGGATGGCATCCGACAGTGTCAGGTAGCGGTGTCCTTCAGGTTCCGTTCTTCCTTGGATACACCGGACGTTTCCGGCGGTGCCGCTCGCGAGGAGAGCACAGGTCACCACAAACGGATCGTGTGGGGATGCTGCCGCCCATTCGATGACCGGGTGCAGCCGATTGATCTCTTGATACACGAACTCGTTGGTTGGTGGATGCAGCGATTGGGTTTGGGCTCTGAGCCATGTCAGCAGGGTGGTCAGTATGAGCTGATCGCCATCCGGAGACAGGTACATCGTGTCCGTCGTGTGAAGGCTGCGAAGCCCCAGTCTGAGCCACGACTGTACGGAGGAGCAGGTCCAGTACAAACGCAGGTACGCGCCTGCCTTGGGTTTCTCCAAATCCTGCAGCTCGCCAAAGGACAGCTTGCCGCCTTTGCCGACCTCAAGCGCGGGATCGTTCGATGTTGGATCCGGAATCCGCATCGGATTGTGGAGGTTATGACACATCGCGAGGATGTGCGTTTGCTCTTCATGGATGGCGTTGAACCGCTGTTTCGCTTCCTCGGCCGGCAGGCCGCTCAGGTCCGTGACGTTGAACAACCTCTGACCATGCTGCTCGTGCAGGGACGCGATCCACCGCTCCAACCGGCGGGTCCATTCTTGCCATGCACGCACTTGCGCTTCGTACTTCGCGCGGCTGTTGCGTGACAGGATGATGTGAAGCGGAACTTCCGTCCGAAAAGGCGCTTCCAGTTGCCGCAACCGCTCGAAGTATCCGTCGAGATTAGGGCCCTGTCCGTGGTGCCCCGAGGGGCCAAGCGGGGCAGGCCCGGTTCTTCTTGCAGACAGAGCAGACACGGCCTCTGGTGTTATGGCGGGCACCACAACGCCGGCAAGGCCGCGATGGGTCTGCGCTAGTAGGGACGCGACAGCATCGGCATGGACAGCAGGGCAGCGAACCACCGGCGGAACCCCGCTGGGAAGAGAAAACTGCAACAATCCGTCTTCCGAGGAGTTGACGCTGCATCCTGTAGGGAAACGCACGCCAAGCTTCCACCAAGGATCCGTTGCGTTCATGAAGTTCTCCCCGCGCTCGCGGTCGTCCGCAATCGTGCGTCGGTGCTTATCCTTCGCTTTGCTCACAAGTGATCGATTCCACGCTGCTCGCCGCAAAGCGGTCTGCCGGGCTTGAATCGATCGCCGTGAGATACCCCAGCATCCAACGGAGGAATTCGCCGACGTACGGTTCATTCCAAGCAGCGTTCTTCAGTTCCTTGCTTGCTGCAGCGACTTGGTCCGGCAGGCTTATGGTGGGGCGCGCACCTCCTTGTCCGGGAGTCGGTTCGGTTCCGGGAGGAAGAAGACTCACGACAAGTTCCTCTACAACAGCCCAGCAATCGTTGCACTCGGTGATGCGCTCGGCGTTCGTGAGACCATGGAACCGCCGCAGGAAATCGCAGGACTCTTTATCGAGAGGATGGAAATCCGCTTCAGTCCAATCCCAGACAACGATGGATTCGTCCTGTTCCCAGCTCATCGCATACGGAGTCGCGTATAGAAGCGGTGTGGCAGAATCCGGCAAGCCGCTCTCGGCCCGCCTTGTTGCGAAGATTTCGTCGCTCCCCACGATCGGACCCTGAGGTGTGCCGATCAACCAGCTACCGGCATCGGATCTCTGCGGGCTGAGACCGGGAATCGGCAGCGCTTCGATGGAACCACCAGCCTGTTCGTGCCGGCAGATCTCGAAGACGTAGAAGTCGATGCTGGGTTCAAGATCGACGATCATCGTTCCCTCCGTTTCGCCGGAGCGCGCCTGTAGAGTGCCTAGAAGAGGCACGGTGAAGCTTGCCTGGATCTCGGATGAAGCCAGCCCAAGAAGATGTCCGCCGAGAAACTGAATCTCTGGTTGCCGGTTGCCGCAGTGCTCATGGAGCGGGTTCAGCGTGCCACTCCATGACCCATCGTCCTGGCGTGCAAGCGTGACCCAGAACCCTTCCACGGCGAAGCTCAGAGATCCCTGTTCGATCCCTTCGTGGACGAGCTGTTGAACCGCGCCAGCAACGGCCACCGCGTTCCCCGGCTCGGCCAGACTAACGCCACCGGAGAGCGTCACTCCGACTCCGCCCCAGACGTCTTCGGGTTCGCTTTCGATGATCCGTAGCGCTCCCCCCGAGAAGAGCGGCAGCTCGTCTGTATAGGTCAACGCAGGAACGTGGGATGCGTCGATCCACTCCTCGAAATCATGATCGTACGCAACGGACACATCGAGAAGGTCATCCACAAGAGCCTGCCGTCCTGCATCGAGCAACCACGAGAGCACGCTTGACCACTTCATCAGTTGGTTCAGCCGGCCGTACTGAGGTTCGTAGGCGATGATCTGCGGCCAGTGGATCTGCCACCAGTCGATGAACGCCTGGACATCAACCGTCGGATCCACTTCATCTAGACCCAGAGAAGACGGATCGGACGCAGCAGCGAACAGGCGCGTGCCCATAGGATCCAAGAACAGCGTTGATCCGTCTTCGCTTCGCGTTACTGCACCCTCGGCGATCCCGAACCAGAGACGGCCTTCCGGGTACTGCCAGATCTCGTCCCAGTAGTTGCTGGAGACGGGAATGTCGAGGTTCGCAGTCATTCCAAGTGCAGTCGGTGTACCCAACCCAAACAGCCACAGCTTGGCGAGCAGATCACAGTAATAAAGGGTCATGCCCGCTTCGGCCCCCGCCATCGCTCCGGTGAACCTCGGGTATTGGTAGCCATCGAACAAGCGATCCGCATCATGAAGGAGCGCTTCGGCCGGCTGATCATGCAGATACACTCCATTCCACAGATGCTCACATAGAGCACCATGTCCTTCATCGTATAGCCACAGGAGTTGCTCTGCCGGCTCCACGAGATCACCCTCCAGGTCGGAAAGCCCATACAACAGATGCTCGACCGAAAGGGCGGCGAAGAAGTCATCCAGCGTCGTTGGCGCATAGCTCTCTTCGATCCATGAGACGAGTTCGGCGAGTTCGCGGTCGTGTGTACGCAGATCGTCGACCGTTGTGATGAACCGCTCCCAAGTTGTTGCGTCACAAGAGATCGGCAACTCCCCTCCGGTTGCAATCGCGAGGTTCTGCAATGGAACCACAGCTGGTCTCGCAACATCTGAAAAGTCGGCCTTGCCTTCACCGAGGAGCCCGGCAATGCGAGGTTCGAAGTCGAGCTCGTACTCACCGTCGGCTTCCGGAGCGTAGCCTCGCACGTCGATCTGATACGTACCTGCCAACGGAGCGGTGAGTGTCATCTGGGCGTCAAGAAGATCCAAAGCTCCTCCGAGGCTCGTGCTGAGAAGCTCGGCATCATCGTTGAATTGGTAGAACCCATCCGGACCGCTGACTTCCAGGTAGGCATCGAAGTCCTCCGACATCAGGGTGACTGTCACGATCTGCCCCGCCTGTAGATCGATCGGATACGAGTCGCAATAAAAGGTTTCTCCTTCACGCTCGATCTGCTCGTCGTCGGAGGTGAGTGCCCCGTCAATCACGCAACGGCTCCACCACGGTTGGCTTGCCACCGACTGCATTTCATCACCGTGCGTGTCGACGAACTCGCTGACCAGCTCCAGTGTATTGGTGATTGAGTCCGGTCCGTACCCAGGATCGAGCGAGAACCCGGGGGCACCCAGATCGATGTTCAAGATGTATGCGCCGGTTTCCTCGCCCTCGTAGCTTGTGGCACGAATCTCATAGGTTCCCGAGTGTGGGACAACCACAAACAACTCGGCATCCTCCAATCCGTACTCATAGCCGATGTTCCCATAGGCGTCATCGTTTGTCCGCAGATATCCATGTGGACCGTGAATCTCCAGATATGCGTCAAACGAATGCGATGCAAGGGAGGCGTGTAACTGCTGACCTGCCTCAAGCTCAAGGAAGTAGGAGTCGTAGTAGCAGTTTCCATCCCACTGTTCGATGAATGAATCCGTGGGCTCAAGCACTCCATCCAGAACGGCCGGGTTGAGCAACAGGTCACCATTGACGCGAACGTAGTACGCGCGATACAGGGCGGCAATGTCTTCGAGATCGAGGCGATCCCACGGATCTGCCTCGTAGGTGCGTCCGGCAACCTGAAGCGTCTCGCCTTCAACCGCAACACTGACGAGATCATCGATCCGCCCAAGAAACTCGCCAAGATCTGCAGCGTTGTGGATGACCGCCTGATGGTATCCGTAGCTTCCTTCCTCGAACAGCTCGGTTCGATCAAAGCGTGCAAGGCTCTCGCAGTCGATCCGCGATGCGTCAGCCGTCATCGACCAGCCGTATACCTCAACATGTTCCGGGCGTTGCCCGAAGCTCTTCCTGTAGCGGTCGGCGATCTTCGCGGCGGCCGCCCATGGAGGTTCCGCACAGCCTGCCGGGATGAACACATAGATGTTGTGCGTTGATAGACCGCTGCAAGGCACGTAGATCGCGTCGATCTCTCCGAGCGATAGTTGATTGGGAGATTCCCCGGGTACATAGAACGGCACGCCGACGTCGTGTCCAAGGACGCTCCCTACGGGCATGCCCTCACGCGCGAGCGCGGCAAAGATGACAAGCTGCCGCAGGAGAGTTTCGTCCCCCTCTGGGTCGAGGACAGACAAAGCGGTTGTGGCCTCGCGGCCAAGCTCCAGTGTGAACGAAGAGTTCGCGACCGTCGTCGAAGAAAACGCAACAACAATCAGCAGAAGACACCACAACCCGACAAATCCGACCTTACGAGCTATCGGCATGATCCCTCCTTCGGGTCATCTCGGTCGAGCATTGAATACTATGATAGATTTTCAATCGTTTGTCAATTCTTTCTGTCTAAGAGGAGCGCTATGGGCCTACTTGAAACCCCTTGGTCTATGGAATATGTCACGGGCTTGTCATCGAAAGATCATCTTCCCCAGATCCGGCAACAAGGTTCAGAAGCTCCAGATACCACGCATCCGCGCCCTGAAGGGTCGCCGCTAAACATTTCTTCAGTTTGCTCAATGGGAATGTGTCTTTGTCCCGCAGAACGAGCGTACGGATCCCCACGTTTCCTCGCTTGTCCAGCGTGAACTTGCAGAATAGGAGTTTCCCCGTCTTTCGCAGAAGCTCCGAGTAGAGGTCAGCGAGATGGCTGTGCGCGGTCAGGTACGACAGATTGATCGACAGAAAGTTGGGGTTGGAAATGCCGTTGTCGATAAGCACGGTGAACCGGCTCAATCGACCTTGAAAGCCCAGCTCCCAGACACCTTCATGCTGCGGTTGTCGGCGGAACTTGAGCCCGGATGCTTCGAAGAACTGCTCAACCTCTGCGTGTGCAATCCGTGGGGCTTGGTCACTCCTTCCGCTTATCGTCTTCATCGGTTTGTCCTTTCCGCAACGCTCAAAACGGCCAGCTTGCTCCCGCGGCCTGAACAAGCTCTACAAGCTTCCGGTAGTGCTCTCGGGCGATCCCTGTGACCGCACCGAGCATCACCGCCAGTTCTTTCTTCGAGAAGTACGCCGAAGGTTCCTGCCCACATGGGAGTTCCGCGGTGACAATGATCTCGCCGCCATCGGTGATCGCGAGGGCACCCAGGGACTTCTTGGTGTTGGCTTCTATCATGTACTCATACAAAAGTTCACCAGACTCGGCCGGATTCACCTTGAGACCGAGGTGTACCATGGTGGCTACGGCTTCGGGGATAGCAGGCCGATCCTGATTGTGTTCGGTACCCCGGCGCTGAGGGATCTTCAGGAGGCGAACAACCAAACCCACCGGGGCGTTCGACCCGGTGCCGGGGAGTACACTCTTCGCAATCCACGTTCCGGTTCCGATGGCGCTGAAGTGCAGGACAGCTTCCAATTCGTGGATCAATTCATCCCTCGTCACGGACCCTCCCTCCTTCTGGTGCCGAGCCGGATGGCTCGTCTGCCTTCTCGCTGGAAGAGGGGTAGACGGCAATCTCGATCCGGCCGATCCGAATAACGTCTCCATAGGGCTTGCTTGTTCGCTCGCCGGTGGCGACGTTCTCATACGCTACGGAATCGTCCTCGATGTGAATTCGGTACCCCTCCTCTGGAATCTTTGCGTCGCAGTCCACTCGAATGTCAGCGGTCTCTGTAGGACCCAGCCGGACTCCCTGCCGGTTCAGTTTATGAACTGTTCCGTCATCCGGGCCGCTCATGATTTCGACGATGGCGAGAGCTTCCTGCTCGCAACTGGGATCGTCACTCATTCCCATCTCCTCCTGGAGGCAACTGTCCTGTTTCGACATCCATAACAACATCGCCATCCCTCGAGTGGACGCGAAATCGTAGTCCGGCCTCGAACATGGCATTCAGCTTGTTCTCGACGAGCTGCCTGAACGTACGTTCCAGCTCACGTGCGTTGTACATGGCGCTGTACCCGCGTTCGGCGATCAGCTGCAAAGCATCCTCATCCACAGTGAGTTCCTTTCCGAATGGCGCAATCCGCACCTGAAGACGTTCGATCAGCAGACGAGTGATGTTTGCCGCATCCGAACGGGTGAGCGGATCGAACACAAGGACGGATGTGACGCGATTGAGAAGCTCCGGAGCGATCAATGCTTGCGACTCAATGTGTTCGACGACTTCAACTCGCCGCCCGGCTCGTCGAGGCATCTCCCACACAACATCCGCCTCGGAAACCGGCACATCCTCCAGAGAGCTGCATTCCTCTTCTTGCGCAAACAGCTCGCTGCCGAGGTTGCTTGTCATGATGATCGTTGTATCACTGAAGAAGACTGTCTCTCCCAGACCGCTTGTCACCCACCCCTCGTCAAAGATGGAGAGGAAGAGCTGCAGCGTCGTCGGATGAGCTTTCTCGATCTCATCCAGCAGCAGGATGGTGTTGGGGGTGCGTTTGATCTTCTCGGTGAGAAGGCCTCCTTGCTCGGCTCCCACAATCCCCCGCCCAAATCCGATCAGCCTGTTGTAGGAATGGTTGTCGTGGTACTCGGCCATATCGAGCCGGATCATTCTCGTCTCATCTCCGAACAGGAACTCGGCAAGCGCCTTGGCTGTCTCTGTCTTCCCGACACCGGTAGGCCCAAGGAACAGGAAGACACCGTTGGGAGCGCGGGGGTTCCGCTTGGGGATCGGACCGAGTTCACTGAGCATCCATTCCTGCAAAGAGGAAAGAACGTGTTCCTGGCCGACGACCCGACGGCTGAGAATGCGACGCAAGCGGTTCAACCGATCAGAACTTCCGTCGAGAAACTCCGCAGGAACGTTCGCCTGCTCGGAAACGACTTCGATGACATCCTCGGCTGTGACCTCATTTCGATCGTCCAATTCGGCCTTTGGGAGGGCCAACTCAAGCCACTGTTTCGCCTTGTGCGGAAGCTTCAGCCACCGCACATATCGCGGAGCCAATTCAAGGGTCTTCGCAATGGCGGCATCCGCGATATGAATGTCGTGTTGTGCTTCGTGAAGCTCCTTCATCGCGTGAAGAACCTGCTGCACAACGTCCAGCGATGGCTCTTCGATCTCGATCCGGGTGAACCGTCTGACAAGGGCGTCGTTGGGGCGAATGACGTGGTTGTACTGCGAGGATGTTGTTGTGCCAATGATCCGAACATCTCCTCTTGCCAACGGTGGCAAGAATGTCTCGACCAATCCCGGAACGAGAAGGGAGTGGATCTCGTCGATAAAAAGGATGGCTTCATCCTTGTGCTTGGCGAAGTACTGCAGGATCTGACTCAATCTCTGGCCGAGCATGGCTCGCAACATCACTCCCGAGCCCAATGAGTCGACCGACAACGAGTAGATCCGGCAGGAGCGAAGCCTTCTTGGCAGCTCCTCGGATGCATCCGCCAATTGCTGTGCGAATCCCTCGACGACCGCCGTCTTGCCCACCCCTGCATGTCCTGTGAGCAGAGCACTCGATGGACCGTCACGGACAAGAAGCGCCTCATACAGCCGTTTCAACTCAGTTCGACGGCCCACAACCGGAGACAAACCACCTGCTTCTGCCGCCGATGTGAGGTCGACAAGGACGTTCCGGAGCGCCGGCGGAAGTGATTGAAGTTCTTGAGCGGCACGCCCATGCGCTGCTCGGAGGGCTTGGAGAAGCTCGCTCGGGCGGAGTTCTTTCGACTCGAGAAGCCTTACGGGCAGGCTCTTCCCTTCCTGGAGGATAGCGCGAAGAAGATGATCGGGCCTGGCTTGTTGGCAGTTGTCGCGTTGCGCCTCGTCCAGTGTTATGCGAAGCACGCAATCGGCCCTGGGGGTCACCTTGATCTTCGTACCTTCGGGACGATGGACTCCACGTTCCATGTTGGTGCGAAGCTCATCCTTCAGTTGAGCGATGACGGGATGCGGGATCATCTTCCGGAAGAGACCAGGTGTGGTTCTGAGAAGTCCCGCGAAGATGTGCTCCACCCCAAGGAAATACTGACTGTACTTCCGCGAGATTTCGGTGGAGGTCTTCAGGGCCTGTTGTGCTAGTGGGTTCAGCCGTGTTTTGAGACGCGCGAAGTCTACCACATCACTCACGTGTCCCTTTCATACCGCCCACGCCGACGGATTCGATGACGACATTCAGCGCAGCTTGTGGAAGCCGGCCGTCGTCGAGTGCGGCTCCGAGAGCCGCCAGATCGATCTCGAGGTCGATGCGCCCTTCGCTTATCCCTGAGGCCTCAACGGCCACTCTGCCTAGAGGCATCGTCTCTCTTGCTCGAAGAGACACTATGGCGATGCATCCCACGTACTCCGCGGGAGTGACAAGATGGATGGTCAAGCGGCCGGCTACGACTTGGGCGGTGCCCTGGAACCCAATCCTCTTCTCTGCTTCGGGCATCTCTCCCTGTGCACGTCCTTGATCCGAAGCCGTAGTCACCGTTGTCGGATCGAGTACGGATCCTCGCGTACGCACAGGAACCGGAGTTGATATTCGCATCCCCTCATCGAGGGCCTGCAACAGGTGATTCCGAAGACGACTCAAGGATTCGACACCGCCGCGGACTTCCTGTTGGGCCATGTGAGCAAGCCAGCGGAGCAGCCACTTCGTTTGCGTTCCGTGGACGGTCTCTTCGGGATGCTCCTGGATGGGGTTGATCGAGGTTGAAGGGTCGGCCTGATGGTAATTGCTACTCGATGCGGGCGCGAACGCAGTGGCCTCGAGCAGTGGTGCGGAAGCGATGTTCTCGGCAAGCAGGCTGTCGGTAGCGCGGTTAATCCACGACGCCGAGAGATCTTGACTGGACTCTTGCCATGCCTGCGGCATCCACTGTGCCGCAAGCAAGGCGCCCTCCAGCGCAACTTCACGGATGACGTCATTCTTAGGGATGGGAACTGCTTGGCTCGACACTGATGGGACAGCAAGCTTCTTGCACTGTGCGTCGTTGTCGACCGTCGTGAAGACAGCGGAAGCACCTGCGATGCTCCCCACGCCCGGATCCGCTAGCTGTGCCAAGAGGTTGCCGGGTAGAAGGCCACGATGACGAAGGTACGTAACATGGTTGTCTAGGTTGTTGCCACTGAACGGATCTACGAGATCCTCGCCCAACATATACTCTTCTGATCCCATGTTACGTGCCTCCCTAAGAATGTCCATTCTTTACGTAGCATACTCTAGCCCCTCATAGCACTCTTGACAAGAAACCAATCTCAGGACTTGTCCCATGACCGCGCCCATGCGTCTTCTTCTCTCCGATCGAAAACGACACCGCCTTCGGCAAAGCAATCGCAGGGTGTAGCTTGGCTGCGCCGAACCCCACGGAACCTCATCGCTCTCTTGTTGCGTATGCCAGAACCATCTCCTGCAAGATGTCGATCACAGTTTTCTGGAGGGTTGTTGCCTGCACGACGAAGTCGAAATCTCGCTTCAGATCCTTCAGCCGCTGGTCGTACGACGCAAGGTGGGTACCTACGTGGACATAGGCTGCCTTGCTTCCGCGTCCGCGGAGCGGGCTTGTCCCATGCTTCAGATGTCCAGACATCACATTCAGGAACTCCGCCGTGCCAAGAACCACATAGAACCGCATTCGATGGGTTTTCGGTACCGTAAGCGACCACGACTTCATGCGCGGGTACGCCTCAAGCGGTTGGTTGAACCCCTTTCGCGGCATGGCTGCAAGCGTTCGCTCGCAGGCTCGAGTCCAATCGTCACGAGGTCCTTTCAACGTGGCAATTTCTACGTAGTGGTTCGAGCTCCACCTCTGAAACTTTCTCTTGGTCCGTTTGTTCTCGACCCACTCCTTGGCTCGTGTGGTGGTGGATGCGCGCACGACCAACAGCGGGACTCCTCCGGCCGCAAACGTCCTCCCAAGTGTCGCGATGAGAGCTTTCAAGAACAGCCAGTGCTGTTTGCGATAGCGAGAGTGCGCTTCGGCGAACACGAAGACCTCGACGTTGTGAAGGATACTCGGGAGGATCGTTCGCTGGGAGTGGGAGATCGTCTCGAACACACCAGGCTGTCCCCGCCCGATTGCGGCTTCGACGAGCGTGTTCGACGTGAGGGTGAGTCGTCCCCGGGGCCTTCTTGGTTCGCGCAGCCACTCCTCGAGAAGCGGATCCGCTTTCAGCAGCGTCTCATGGATCTCCGGAGACGCGAGCGGAGTCAGAGGATCTTCCTCCGTATCATCCCAGTTCCATGCCGTGCTGAAGAAGCTGTAGCCGCGGCCGCCTCTGAGCCACGGGCCGAACCACCCCGGGAATGAACGCTGCTCCGCCCGAATCAGCACCTCTTCCAAGGTGGTTTGAGATGCTCGTTTCAGCTCTGACTTGAACGATGATGCCCAGCTTCGCGATGCCGCCGTATTCAGACGCCGCGACGCCTTGTCCGCCGCTTCTGCCAGTGCGCTGCAGATATCTCTGGCGATTTCGGCAACTTCCGATGTATCTCTTGCACCCGGGACGCGCAGGGCTATTGCGTAGACCTCATCGGTTACAGCAAGAGCCATTGAGGTCACCGTGCCTGCAATGACCACACGCGGAATGCCTGTGAGACGAAGATACAGTGCCACTCCGACCTCATACAGCATCGAGGTCTTCACGGAGTGCGCGAAGCTCTTCGACCGCAGGCGGAAAGCAACCAGATCTCGGGTCAACTGCCGAATCGGGCGAACCAGACCGGGCCACGCATCCTTGAGTTGCAACTCCAACCGCGCATCTTCGAGTCCGTTGCTCAGAATTCTTTGGTGCAGGAGCAGACCTCGCAGCGCGAACGGCTGGCTGTCGAGAACGTGAAGCAGCTCATGGGCCAGCGATCCGTTCAAGAATCTCTCGTTACCTGCGCGGAGAAACTGGGTCGGGAGGAAGATCCTTGAGTAATACTCCTTGGGCGATACGACCATGCACGATGGAGTCCCTCCGGGAGTCACTTCCACATCCTTGCCCGTGATCCCTGAGCTGACACGGCGCATGAGTTCCCACCGCTTCTGGCCGGCAACAGGCCACCTCTGAAGCTTCATCGGCTACTCCTTCTCGATCTTCTTGTCCTCTGAAGTGGAGGTTCCCGTTTCGGGATCAAACTTTGCATCAAACGCCTCAATCGCTGCTGCTCTCTCACTGCGATCGGAGTACTTGTTGCTGATCCCATACTCGAATGCAGCACTCAGCGAAGCGCCATGACGCAGCTCCGATGCTGTGATGATCAGGGAGCGGATAGAGGGAACGAAGCTCTGCAGAACTTGGTTCGTGCGCAGGTTCCTGCAGACCTCCAACAGCCCGTCCATGACCTCTGCAGGATGCCCTTCCGGCCAATGCTCGCTCAAGATGGCCCGCTCATCATCGACCGAGAGGCCTTCGCTGAGTTCAATCATCAATGATCGATCTCGAATCTGGATCGGGATTTCCCACTTCTGTGCTTCCCAGGGGGCGATTCCTGTAGCGGGGACCGGGTTCGCTAGCAGGATCAGCTTCACGTTCGGTGCGACGGAAACCTTCCTTCCCAAGGCGGCACATACCACTTCACGAGAAGTATCGCCGACTCCGTTCAGCAATTGGAGATCTTGCGACAGGCAGTGGGCATCATCGATGCAAATACAGGCACCTTCTGTACTTAATCCCTTGAGTAGGTCGCCTTGAGTAAACTGCGTCTGGCCGTCCCGTAGTTCCCAATAGCCCATCAGATTCTCGAGGCTTTGCCTCCAGGTTGCTGGGAGGAAGAAGAAAGGAATGTCGCTCAGTTCGTGCGCGACGTGCCGCACGGTGTATGTCTTTCCGATGCCTGCCGGCCCCACGATGACGAGAATCGGCGGGAAGCAACCGTGTCGAAACCACGCCATGATCCGATGGAATAATTCCGTGGGCACAAACGGCAGTCGAGATTCGGAGCACTCGGCACGAGTTCTCAGTGCCACAGACTCCTTGCGAATGCCTAGTGCACCTTGGAACAACTGCTGGGGCATAGCCGGGCCTCCCTGGATCTGTCGTGTCATAGCCACCCTCCTTCTTGAGCGCTTGTACAGCCTCTAGCGTCTTTATCGCGGTCTGTCTAGCGAAGAACATTGTGCCTAGTCCTGAATTTGTATCTCGTTCTCAAGATATTCTCAACTCCTACCGTACCATAAGAACGCCGGAGTGTCAAATATGATCCTTCTAGTGCACCGTTGGCAAGCGGTGGAATGCTTCACGCGCTCTTGCTTTTCTCAAGTTGGCGCGATTCCGAATCTCTGAAGAGGGCTGTCTCAAGCTCCGCAACCAGATTCTTCGGTTCTCGGAAGCAAGCGCATCGATCGAGAAACGAAGACAGGCTGCACTGAGCTTCCGGACGACACGTGGTGCCATGGACATGTACGAGCGGAACTCACCAGAGACTATTGCAGCGAATGTGTCTTCTCCGTTGTTGCGCCTAGAGCGCGGCGTTCCTTGTGCTTGGCAGTCTTGCGTTTCGATGCCGGACACTGAAGTGACTGAGATCAAGGGTTCTGATGACGAAGGCAACCGCACACCATCGGCAGGACGCCGTCAGCATGATGCCCGAGACGGAAGCGATCGACAGCAACCCCACTGCGATCCGGTTGAGCCAACCCAGGCAATCATGCAAGATATTGCCTGCCTATATGACAAATAGCCTGCGTAGAGAGCGTGAAATCGTGGAGGGACGATCGATGGCAACAGAAAGACGACTGGAGCGGATCTTCGCGTATGTCGCTGCTCAGCATCGGCGGGAAGCAGCGAAAGACGAATGGGATCCCGTCTACACCGCTGACTACCGCTGGGAGCACACCCAGCGGGTTGCACACTACGGCGATTTGATTGCGCGAGAGGACGGGTTTGATCGCGAACTGTGCGTTGCCGGCTGTCTGCTTCATGACATCGCGTACTTCCACTCCGCCAAGGTGCAAGACTGGAAGGATCATGGCCGGATCGGCGCCAGGATCAGCCGTTCCGTCCTTCTGGACGCCGGTTTCTCGGAGAAGGAAACCGATATCGTTTGCCATGCGATTGCCGTCCACGTCGATGGCAAAACCGATACTCCTCACCCTCACACTTCGGTCGCCGATGTCGTGAGCGACGCCGATAATGTGGATCGCTTCTGCGCGTATCGCGTGATTCTGCGGTGCGCGGATGACCTCGGCGACTTCCAGGATATGACGGCGCCCTTGCCGAAGCGAGTTGACCAGCTCCGTGGGTATCGCGAGAAGAATCCCCTGGAGACGCGTACAGGACGGAAGCTGTTTGCCGGCAAGCTCGATCTGCAGATCGCATTCTACGAATCGCTGATGCAAGATGCTGCGATGACCCAACCGCCGCTGCTTGAGCCAAGGCAGGAGCAAGCGAGGACTGTACCGCTCGAATAGGTGGATCACCGCATAACGGAAGCACCTATCCGCTCGTCGCGCTTCGCGCGATCCAGGCGAAAGCAGCTGAGAACAAGACGATCAAGAGCGCCGTCGTCAGAACAAGCCATGTTGCCAGTCGATGTCTCATGTTCGCTATGCCAAATTGAACCGCTCGGTGTGAATGCACCGTTGCGGAATTCCGATTTGCACCAGTATGCCTTCGACAGCGTCCATCATCTTGGGTGGTCCGCACAGGAAAATCTCCGCGCCTCCGTCTCGTTGCGATTCACGGACCGCCTTCTCGAGGATCTCCGCGGAGATCCGTCCCTGCAGGCCGGTCCAGCCCGTAGGCGGCTCCATCGGGACCAGCAGCAACCTCAATGGGATTTCCTGCTCAAGTGCTCTGAGTTCCTCGAGGAACGTCATCGAATTCACGTCTCTTGCGGCGTACACCAGGCAGCAATCCCGTCGATCGCCCCGGTCACGCATGCTCTCCAACATGCTCATGATCGGGGTAATCCCAATACCGCCGGCAACGAACACGAATGCGCCTGCCTTGGGGCGGCGGTCGATGGTGAACGCGCCGAACGGACCGTCGACATACACGCGGGTTCCTTTTGCGACGCCGCCGATGGTTGCGGTGAAATTTCCGAGGGCCTTGATCGTGAAACGCGGCTGACCGGGCTGCGATGCGCTGGATGAGTACGAGAACGGATGCTCGAGGTCGGCAAACGCCGATCTTCCCACCGTGAGCCACGCGAATTGCCCGGGATGAAACGCTGCACCGCGATGGCCGACCGGGCGAAGGCGCAAGCTCCATGCGCCTCCCCGCTCTTGCCTGACGGATTCGACCTCGTAGGGCCGCAGCTTCATCATGAGCGGACGAACGATGCGCGCGTAGGCGATCGTTCCGATCCAAACAGCAACGTAGACCGCCCAGAGAGCGCGCTTCCAAGGAGATCCCAAGTAGATCCCCACAAGCTGCATGTGGGTCATGGCCAGTGCAGCAGCCGCCATCGCCAGCAAGCCGTGGGTGATCCTCCATACGACGTACTCCAAACGGAGTCTCTTCCGCAGGACAGAGAGAACGATGAGGAGAGCGAAGCAAACAAGTGCGGCCACGGCAAATCGAGCGCGGTTGGGTGCCGTGGAGAGCCGGAACAGATTCAGGGTATCCCGATCATCGATGATGAGAAGGAGGATGTGAAGAACGACCAGCCCGAAGGCCACGGCAGAGATCTGATGGTGGAAGAAGTACACGACATCGCTTCCGAACGGGCGTTTCAGGGACGGAATCCGCGCCGTAAGAGCGAATTGGATGCCGATGACGCTCATGCCGGCAAACGCGATCGCCACCGAGAAGTCGCGCAAGAACGGACGGCCGGAAGGCCGCGGCTCGATCAGCATGACAAACAACGGAGCCACAGCTACGATCAGATACACGAGCACCCACAAAGCACCGTGAACCCTTCCCCCTCTTCGCTGTACAAGCATATCGTCAAGCTACCACATGCGAGGCAAAGAGAGAAGATCGCCGGAAGCGTCGTGAGTGCAGACACTGGCGATTCAGCGGTGCAACCTCCGGACGAACGCGGATAGCGTTCGTCACGCTGGGTGATGCAGCCGCGAGGTCCCCACCGGATTGTCAACGGCGTTGAACAGCTGGCAATATCCACCCACTGTAAGGGATGAACCCTCGGGGCGACATCTGACGCCGTCGAACCCTAGACGTCCGTTCCGATGCGCTTCGCCATCAGGATATCGGGCTTGCCGAAACCGTTGGCATCGGGGACAACGCCGACAACCTCAAACCCCACCTTGCGATAGAACTCGAACGGATGATCATGGCGGCTTTCGATTCCGGCAAGCTTCCGGAGAACACCAGGATACAAATCCACGCCGCCAAGCGTCGTTCGCGCACTCTCGTCGTCGCTTCCCAAGTAGAGGGTGAGGCCTTTGCGTTTGCATGCTTCACGCTCGAGATCCGCCACAAGCGCGCGACCGATCCCGCGGAATCTTCTGTCCGGACGTACGACAAGCGGGTGGATCTCCCACACGCGACCATCGTATTTCGGCACGCCGGCGATCCAACCAAGCACGTGGCCCTGCGCATCGAGAGCGACTCGGCTGATCCGTCTTTCATGGAGCGATTCCTCGACCGTGCGAAGCGCCTGTCCGATTGTTGTCCAAGCCGTCGAGCCCGTGTTCCGGAAACTCTCCAGAAGAAGCCCCCCTGTCTCGTTCATGTGGTCAGAGCTTGCAGATGCCATGTCGATGATATCTATGGCGAACCACCCCTAGAGGAGATTGTAGGACAAACAATCGGCGACAACAGAAGGAGCGGTCATCGACACGTCATCGAAGACTTGCCTCCATCACGCCGCCCTCGACGGCTTCATCATGCAATCATCTGGGCGTGAAGCACTACGTCGCCGAGTTACGACGGAGATCTTGGTTTCTAGGCAGAGGGGCTTTCTACGACGGCGCAGGATCCGAGCCTCCATCTCCTGGGCTCCAGTCGATCATGCGGGGGGCACCTGCGGCTCGTTCGACCGCCACCGCTGCCGCGTAGCCGCTGGGATCGATCTTCAGTAAGCGGATGTGCCACCGCCGCGGAGCACGAGGATCCAAGGTGTCCTCGGTCAATCGCACATCCGTCTCGTCGCTCACATCGATGGAGAACGTGGCCAGCCGGCCGCTGATGCTCTCGCCGCGTGCCTTGATGTACGCCTCTTTGCACACCCAGAGACGGAAGAACTTCTGCAGCCGAACGGCCTCGCCTGCCGCAAGCAGCGCCGCGTGTTCCGCGCGAGAGAAGAAACGGGCGGCAATCCCCACCGCATCGACGTCGGGATCGATCCGTTCGATGTCTACGCCGACCGGACATCCCTTCGCCACTGCAATAAGGGCGCGATCCGACGAATGCGACAGGTTGAAGTTCAACGGAGCGTTGTCCGCTACTGCAAGGAACGGCTTGCCGCCGATCGCTCGTTCGAGCTGAAGCTCGGCCGCGGGGACTCCGGTGTAGCTCTCCAGCACCTGCCGTAGAGCGCCATGTGCGATGATGTAGCGTACGCGATCCTCGCGCTTGCGGAAGCGAGCTCCGTGCGCATCCTCCTCGTGAGAGAGCATGGTGCGCAACTTCTCAACGCGCTCCGGCTTCACCGCAAGATGGATGCTCCACACATCCACGTGAGACTCTGAGTATGCCTGGCTATGTGTCATGGGGCCTCGGATCCGGGTCTCTTCCATCACGCGTTGCGGAGAGGATCAGCCGCTCCAGCGTTCGAATGAACACCGGCAGATTCGGCTCTGTCGTCATGGTCCGATGATTGCCGGGAACAAGGCGAACATCAAACCTCTCGGTGGTAAGTTGCTTCCATAGCGCCCGCGAATCTTCGGGATGGTAGTCCTGCTTCGCTCCGAGGAACACGAGATCTCCCGCATAAGGCTCGGGACGGTATGCCTCTTGGGCACGGCAGTGCACTCGGAGAACGCGGGCCAGTCGTCTTGTTGGCGCGTTCCCGAGAAGGCCGCGGATCCAGAGGAGCCGCACGCGGTTCATCCGCGCCCGGAGGTGGCGAATTACGGCGAACATCAGTTTCCCGCGTCGCTTGAAGTACGCGATACGGCCCATGTAGTACCGCGCTCTACGGGGAACACCTGGCGGCGATGTCGGATCGATCAGCGCCAGAAGACCCACCTCTTCACCTTGCGACACGAGTTGCCGCGCTATCTCGAAGGCGACGAAGGCGCCGAAGCAGCGCCCGCCGATGTAGTAGGGACCCGACCCCTGAACCGTTCGCATGTCCGCGACATACCGTGCCGCCATCTCCTCCACCGAGGTGTGAGGGATCTCATCGGGTTCGAGCCCCAGCGGTTGGATGCCGTAGAACGACACGTTGTCGCCCATATGCCCGATCCACTCGCTGAAGTGGTATACGCTAGCGCCGGCCGGCGGAATGCAGAAGAAGCGATGTGCGCCTTCATGGATGCACAGCGGCACCACCGTGGAGCGGGATCCTCCGGACTCGATTCGCTCGATGCGTGCACTCAAAGAGGCAATCGTCGGGCAGTCGAACAGGACCGCCAGCGGCAGAGACACGCCAAGCGTGGACTGAAGCTGAGCGACAAGACGAACCGCTAGCAAAGAATGCCCGCCGAGTTCGAAGAAATTGCTGTGCACACCGACTCGATCCGTTTTCAGCAGGCGCTTCCAGATCTCGGCGATCCGCTTCTCCGTGTATGTCCGCGGCGGCTCATCAGTTGCGTTGTCTTCTCGCGAACCCGATGGATCGGGCAACGCTGCAGTGTCGATCTTGCCGGTGCTCGTGCGGGGAAACTCCGAGACGGGGACATATGCAGCGGGGACCATGTACGTGGGAAGCTTCGTCGAGACAAACAGCTTCAGAGTATCCGGTGCAAGGTTTCCTCCTGCCCTGAACGTCGACCCTTCCTGCAAACGGACGTAGGCAACCAGGGCGAGTGGGCCGTCCGGTGTAAGGTGGCGGCTGTCGACGCACGCTTCTCGCACTGCCGGATGCTGGATCAGAACCTGTTCGATCTGTTTGGGCTCAACGCGAAAGCCTCGGATCTTCATCTGCCGGTCCAACCGTCCCAGAAAGTCGAGATCCCCACTCGGCAGCAGCCGAACCCGATCGCCGGTGCGATACAGACGCTCTTCCGCCCGGAACTCAGGCGGGGCAGCGGACACAAAACGCCCCGACTCGTGCTCCTTCTCCAGATAACCAAGGGCCAGACCATCACCCGCGATGTACAGCTCGCCCGGCACCCCGCAGGCGGTGGGTCGCATCTTGTCGTCCAACACGTATACCTTGGTGTTGGGGATCGGACGTCCGATCGGCACCGATCTTGCTCGACCGTCGAGCTGCCGCGGGATCCGGTAGCAGCAGGTGAACGTTGTCCCTTCGGTGGGGCCGTAGCCGTTGATGATCGTCGTGTCCGTCAGTTCGCGAAGCGCCTGATGCACGTGCCGAACGGAGAGTGCTTCACCGCCGATGAACAGATGACGTACGGTCACCAATGCAGCCGCGTCTTCATCGACGATGGCGTTGAACCAAGTGGCAGTAAGCCACAGGGTGTTGATGCGATATGCGCGCAGCTGCTCGCCCAGTTCCTTCACCGTAGGAATTCCCTCCGCGGCGAGCACGCATTCCCCGCCGTTCAGGAGCGGGCCCCAAATCTCGAACGTCGCCGCGTCGAACGTCGGCGACGCCATCTGAAGCATACGGGTATCCCTTCCCAGCTCCATGCCGTTCTCGCCTGTGACCAGCCGCAGCACACCACGGTGGGTGATTTTCACCCCCTTGGGTCGGCCGCTGGAGCCTGAGGTGAACATGATGCAAGCCAATCCGGTGGCAGGGGTCGTGATCGAGGAGGTGTCCGGCACGCAGGCGGAGCCTCGTTTCGATCCCAAGTCGATCGTGTCTACACAGACCTCCCGCCGCCCACCGCACAACAGGGGCGAAGGCACTGGGGCTGCTGCCGAAGAGACGATGAGGTCGCACCCGGCGCTCGCTACGATCCCGGCCAGCCACTCCACGGGCTGGTGGGGATCCAGACAGACGTAACCCGCCCCCGCTTTAAGGATGCCGAGCAGCGCCGTGATCATCTCCGGACATCGCCCTGCATACACGGCGATCGCGGCGCCGGGCTCGGCTCCGAATTCACGGAGTGCGTGAGCAAGCCGATCGGAGCGCACATCGAGGTCTCGGTACGTGAGCGTGTTACGGCCATGGCGAACAGCGGTTGCGTCAGGGGTTTTCCCGGCCACTGCGCGGAACTCCTCGGCAATCGTGCTGTCCCGCGGATAGGTCGCGTGGGTTCGGTTCAGTTCCTCCAACCGGGCAAAGGTGTCATCCGGTGGTTCGAGCGGCACCGACCCGATAGTCGCGTCCGGCTGCTCGGCGACCATCCGGCACAGGAAGCAGAAGCGATCTGCCATTTGCCGCATCGTTTCCGCCTCGAACAGACTGGTCGGATACGTCATCCAGAGTTGCAGGCCTTCGCGGGTCACTTGGATAAACACGTCGAGATCGAACTTGGCGGTGTTCGTACTCACCGGAATGCATGTTGAGGTGAGCCGCTCAAATCGCGGAGCCTTCTGCGCATCCGGCCGGAGAGTCAACGTGACTTGGAACAGCGGCGACCGGTTGCGAATCCGCTCGATCGGCAGCTGCGCAACGAGACGATCGAACGGCATCTCTTGGTGCTCGTACGCATCGAGGCTCGTGTCGCGAATCCGCCGAAGTAGCTCTCGAAACGTCTCCGAGCTGCGGACGCTCTCCCGAAGCACGAGCATGTTGACAAAGAAGCCGACAAGGCACTCGCTCTCCGGGGACATCCGCCCGGCAGAGGGTGTGCCGATGCACAGATCTTCCTGACCTGAGTACCGCTGCAGCAACACCATCAGAACCCCGAGCAGCACCATGTACAGCGTTGCGTTCTCTTCGTGTGCCAAGCGTTGGAGCGCATCCAAGGTGACAGCGTCTACAGTCCCACCGACCTTCTCGCCGTCGACCGCCGGCTTCGGCGGTCGGGCTCGATCGAGCGGAAGATCGACAGCCTGCGGGGCGCCGGCAAGCTTGCGGCGCCAGTACGCCAGATCTCGCTCGAACCGGCTGCCCTGTAGCCTGTTGCGCTGCCACTGCACGAACTCGGAGTAGGTCATCGCAAGTGGCGGAAGAACTGCGGGCTCCCCACGATCCGCTGCGTTGTACAGCGTTGTCAGTTCACCGATCAGCAGCCGTGTCGACCAACCATCCGTTGCGATGTGATGCATCACGAGCAGCAGCACATGTTCGCTCGGCGCAAGCCGATACAAGCGGGTTCGAAGCATCAGATCCGACGACAAATCGAACGGCTGGCGGGCCTCGCTTCTCAGACGCTCGTTCAACCGGCGCTCGCGATCGTTTTCGGGAATCTCCGACAGGTTCTCCAGTTGCCAATCCTCTCGCCCGATCGGCAGAAGACACGCACGCGGTTCTCCGCCCGATGCCGCAAAGACCGACCGCAGCGGTTCGTGGCGAGCGACGATTCGGCGAACCGCATCGCGCAACAGTGACGGTTGTAGCGATCCGTGAAGCCGCAGCGCATAGGTCGCGTTGTAGAAGGCTGTCCCCGGCTCCAACTGCTCGAGAAACCACAGGCGCTCTTGCGCGGAAGACATCACCCTGGGCAACGCCCCCCGGCTTGCCGGGTCCTCCGGGGTGTCCATGGGCGACCGCGTGTGTCTTGTCTTCACGCGGTCAGCCCCCTTCGCTTGTGCTTGTCTCATCGCACACGTACGCGGCGATTCCTGCAATCGTCGGCTGTTCGAACAGCACACGGATCGGGATGCGGACTCCGAACGCCTTCTCGACACGGTTCAGTACGCGGGTCGCAAGGAGCGAGTGTCCGCCGAGAGCGAAGAAGTCGTCTTGAACACCGAGCCGTTCTACATCCAGTAGTTCCTGCCAGATCTCGACCAACGCAGCTTCGAGTTCCGTCTCTGGGGGAGCATACAGGTCCTGTGATGACAGAAGGCCCCAAACCGGCTCGGGCAATGATCGCTTGTCAATCTTCCCGGTGGGAAGCAATGGAAAGCTCTGCATCAGCGTGATCGCGGCCGGCACCATGAACCCGGGAAGCCGGCTTCCGGCAAACGCGTGCAACACCGATGCTTCAACGGCTTCGCCGGGCACCGGAACCACGTACGCCGCGAGCCGCACGTCGGCGGCGGACAGGCAAAAGACCTCCACGTGGCATGAAGCAACTTGCGGATGCTGCTCGACCGCCAGCTCGATTTCGCGAAGCTCGATTCGATGGCCTCGAACCTTCACTTGACTGTCGCTCCTTCCCAGGAACTCGATCGTGCCATCCTCCTGGTAGCGGACCAGATCCCCGGTTCGGTAGACACGTTCTCCTGACACACTGCCAAACGGATTCGGAAGGAACCTCTCCTGCGTCAACTCGGGGCGGTTCAGATAGCCGCGCGCGACGCCGATCCCGCCGATCAGCAGTTCTCCAACCGCTCCAATCGGCATCGGTTCCATCGCTTCGTTCACGATGTACGTTTGATATCCAGGGAACGGTTTCCCGATCGGCACGTCCTGCTCCGGGTCGGCCGCCGTCGTAAACTCGTACGCCGTAGCCCCATAGGTCACTTCCGTCGGGCCGTAGGCGTTGAGGATCCGCAGATCGGGCGCCAGATCTCGTAACCGCTGCAGCACCCCCTGCTTCTTCGGGGCAAGTCCGGTAATCAAGCATGACAGAGACCCGCAGCCACCGTGTTGCTCGAAGCTCTCGGCGAGTGCTCCCAGCAAGTCGGGAACGACGTACGCTGTGTTGATGCCATGTTCGAGGAGGTACCGGGCAAGGCTGTGTCCGTCAAGCGTGATCTCATACGGCACGACATGAAGCGTTCCGCCGTAGCAGAGAGGAGAGAAGATCTCTTCCACGGAGGTGTCGAAGGCGTACGTAATGACATTCGTTCCGACACGGGTCGACCCGTTCCCTACGACCGATTGAAGCGCGTTTAGAAGCCCCACCACATTGCGGTGCGTCACCATGACACCTTTGGGGTTTCCGGAGGATCCCGAGGTGTACATGACATAGGCAAGATGCTCCGGGTCGGGTGTTCCACACCCCACGGCTTTCGTCGCTGCACCCGCTTCATTGTCGAGGTCTTTGTCCACCAACAGCACACGCTTCCCGTCCGATGGCAGCCGATCGATGACACTTGAGTGCGACAGCAGGATTCCGACATCTGCGTCTTCCAGCATGAAGCGGAGCCGCTCGGCGGGGAACGCAGCATCCAGTGGCAGATACGCGGCACCGCTCTTGAGAATCCCGAGGATCCCTGCGATCAGGTCAACAGAACGCTCCATCGAGATACCGATCAATGTGTTGGGTTGCGCCCCGATGCGGATCAACTGCTCGGCGATTCCGTTCGCCCGATCGTCCAGCTCCTTGTAGGTCAAACGCTCGCTGCCACAGATCACCGCCGGTTTGTTGGGAACCGCCTGCACCGCACGCTCGAACAGCCTGTGTACAAGTCTCTCCGCTGCCGGTGTCGTCCCGGATTCGTTCCATCGGTAGATGACCTGTTCACGTTCCTCGACCGACAACATCGGCAGCTTGGCGATCCCTGTCTCAGGTTGTCGGCAGCCCGCTTCCAACAGTGACACGAAGTGCACCGCCAACGCCTTCATCTTGTTCTCGGGGAACCGGTGCGTTGCGTAGATCAACCGGCCGCACATGCCTTGATCGGTGTTCCACAGCTCGAACGAGAGATCGAGCTTCGATGTCGACATCGGGATTTCGACGTCTTCCGCACTCGTCTCAGCAAGCTGTAGGGGAACCGATGGAAACGTTCGATACGCCAGCATCACCTGGACGATCGGAGGCCGGTCGATAACCCGCTCCTTCCCCAACGCAGCAACGATTTGCTCGAAGGGAACCTGCTGGTGTTCGTAGGCTTCGAGGCAAACGGCGCGAACACGCTCCACCGCCTGTTCGAACGACGGCCCATCGCGAAGATCGGTCCTTAAGACAAGCGTGTTGACAAACAGCCCAACGAGCGATTCCGATTCCGTCGTCGTTCTCCCGGCCACCGGCGTCCCGATCGCGAGATCCGTTTCACCGGTATACCGGTACAACAAAACGTTGACCGCCGTTGCCAGAACCATGAACGGCGTCGCACCATGTTTTCTGGCGAGCGTGTTGAGGCGATCGACCACAGCCGGCGCGATCCGAAACGGAATCTCACTGCCCTCGTGTGTTGAACGTTCCGGATCGATTTGCTGGATCGGAAGGTCAAGCGTCGGCGCAAGCCCGTCGAGTTTCTTCCTCCAGTAGGCGAGCTTGGAACCAATCATCTCGCACTGTGCTTCGCTGCGTTGCCAGAACGCGAAATCCCCGTACTGAACAGACGCTTCCGGCATTGGCGACTCATCACCACGCAACTCGCGCTCATACTGCGCGGCCAGCTCCTGATGGAAGATTGCTCTCGACCAGCCATCGAGGGCGATGTGATGCGCTACGAACAGCAGCATGTGATCCCGCTCCGCTACCCGGATCAGGGTGGCTCGAAGAACCGGATCGGTGGTCAAATCGAACCCCTGCAGTGCTTCTCGTTCAATGATTCGCGTCGCTTGCGCGTCCCGGTCGCGGATCCCTATTCCTTCCCCATCCGGCAGGTCGATCCTGTGAAGGGGAATCGACGGCCGTGGCAGGATGTGCTGACGCGGCAGCCCTTCATCGGCCTCGTAGACCGTCCGAAGCACCTCGTTACGCTCGCCCAGCCGCCGCAATGCACGCTCGAGCGCATCTGCATCGACCGCACCAATCAGCCGAGTCGCCCATGCCACGTTGTAGAGCGGCACATCAGGCGACATCTGATCCATAAACCACATCCGCTCTTGGGCAAAGGACAGCGGGGCATAACTGCGATCACCGGTTCGACGCGTGATGCCCCCTTTCCGACTGCCGCCCTTTCGCCGCAGCAAACCGGACTCCAGACGGATCCGGTCTTGAAGCGACATGTCTTGATCTCCGTCCCCCGGAGATCCGCATAAACCGTTTCCGTTCCGGTATCGTGCGCTCATGAATCGGTATCCCCCCGATGCGTGAATACGCGCAGAATCATCTCGGCTTGCTCTCTCAGTACCGGATACCGGAAAGCTTCTTGTACGCTGATCTCGGCGTTGAAGACATTCCGGATCCTCGAGAGCGTTCGCATCGCCTTCAGAGAGTCGCCTCCCAGGAGAAAGAAATTGTCATCCCGACCGATCCGTTCCACCCCCAACACGCTTCCCCAGATCCCTGCAAGCTCGACTTCGAATGGAGTTTTCGGCCGGCGGTAGCTTGGCACCAACCGGTCCTTTAGCTGGTTCGCCATCCCGATCCGTTGAAGCTTCCCGCTTGCCCCTTTGGGAATCTCCTCTACAAACACGATACAGCTCGGCACCTTGTGTTCCGAGATTCGTTCCAGCAAGTGACCTCGCAGTTCGTTTTCGTCGGCTCTCTTCGTCGGCTTCAAGACGACGGCGGCTGCAACGTCTTCTCCCAACGACGGATGAGGAACCGCAAACGCCACTGCTTGCCCCACCGCGGGGTGTTCCAGCAAGGCGCGGTCGATCTCTACCGGCGTGATCTTCTCACCACCTCGGTTGATCATCTCCTTGGAGCGGCCGACAAGGAAGATGTATCCGTCTTCGTCGATCATCCCTTCGTCCCCGGTTCGGAACCAACCGTTATGAAAAGCTGCTGCGTTCGCCTCATCGTTATCCTCATACCCGGCACAGATTGTCGGGCCCCGCAGGGCAAGTTCGCCCCTGATTCCCGCCGGTTGACGGTTCCCTTCCTCATCAAGCACGACGGCTTCCACGCCGATCGCCGTTCCAACGGATCCCGGTTTCCGCAGAGCCGGTGGCCGTGGATTGCTTGCAATCTGATGCGTCGCCTCCGTCATCCCGTACGCTTCGACAACGGGAACGCCCATGCGTTCTTCCAGCCGAGCCAGAACGTGGGGCGCCATCGCAGAGGATGAGGAGCGGATGAGTCGCAGTGTGTGCCGGTCATTTCGTCCCATGCCGCGCGCATCCATTTCCGCCAAGAACGATTGATGGATCGTGGGCACGGCGGTATACCACGTGGGCCGGAGATCCGTGAGCCAGTCCAGACATGACTCACCTTTGAACCCGGGAGTACAGACAACACTTCCTCCGACGGACAGCGAAGCGAGGAGCCCGGCCACGAGCCCGTGGATGTGGAACAACGGCATCACATTGAGGCAACGATCGTCCCCCGACAGCCCGAGGACGCTTGCGATATTGCCGGCCGAGGCCGCGAGTTGCGCTTGCGTGAGCGGTACCCGCTTCGGTTTGGATGTCGTGCCTGACGTGTGCAGGACAAGGCCGATGTCTTCCGGGCCGCAGAGATCATCCTCCGCAAGGTTCTTGCACATCTCCAGGTCTTGTGGGTCTGCACGTTCAACGATGTCGGGAAGCTCAACCACCTTGAGCCCGAGTTCGGCGGCGGCATGACGTGCGGGTCCGCCGACCTGGGACATGGTCAAAAGGAGCGCCGGCTCAAGATCGCGAAGGATAGACTTGCACTCAGCCCGCTTCAATCCGGGATTGAGCGGGGCCGCCGTGGCACAGCTCGACACGCCCAGAAACCCGATCGCTGCTGACACGCCGTTGGGAAGAACGATTGCCACCCGATCTATCTTGCTGACGCTTGCCTCTTGGAGAAGCAGAACTACGCGACCGATGCAGGCCCAGAGCCGAGAGTACGACCAGCTTGCTCCATCCACACCTAGAAGCGCTGTCTTCTTGGGCACAGACCTTGCATGAGACTGCATGCGCAACACTACGCTGCTGATTGGCTGATCGTCCCGACGTGCATCCATCGAATCCGCTTGCCCCCTCGCCGCATTGTATCCGATGAGGAAGTCGTTGATGCAGGCAGATCCACACACATCCCGACTGCGGCGCGACACACCTAGCTCGGCTCGAATGGTCTATGGGGGCCCGCTTTTCGGTTGCTCCCGCGTTATCGTCTTGGAGGACGTAGGATTAACACAGAGGTGCGCTTCTTGTACGCCTGATAGTCCGGATCGTCTCCCCACTTCCCATCGGCTCGCTTCTCGAGCATCGGGATGCCGCTGATCCTTGTCAGAAGCAGGGTCACAAAAACCGGAGAGATCATCGTTGCCCACTGTGTGCCACGCAGGATGGGTGCAGCAATGATGGCAATCCCGACCCAGATGACGATCTCGCCGAAGTAGTTGGGATGCCGGGACCAAGCCCAAAGGCCCGATCGAATGAAGCGACCGTGGTTGTCCGGATTGGAGCGGAAACGGGTCTTCTGAGCGTCGGCGAGCGCTTCGATCGTGAACCCCAGCAGCCAGACGCCGAGGCCACACCAGGCATAGATCCCGAGCGGCTTACGCAGCGTTGAAGTGATTGCCGCAAGCGCCGCAGCAAGCGTCATCAACACCCAAAGACCCTGGATCGTCCAGGTCATGAAGAAGCGCGGAAACGACTGTTTGATCTCGTCGAAGCGCCTGTCCTTACCGGCTTTCAGCACCCGGTAGAACAGGAACGCTCCCAAACGCCCGGACCACACCGCAACCAACGCGAGCAGCAGGATCGATCTGGCATCGGCCTGAGACGACAGCACAACGGCCATCGACATTACTGCGAGATAGGTAATACTGCCCGTAAGATCGAAGAAGCGCTCCGTTCGCAGCATGAACGCCGGGATGAGAACGATCCAGTTGATCAAGAAGGCGCCCGCAGCCGCAATCGCAAAGACAGGAAGGCCGGCTACTTGTGCTCCACCGCGGCTTCCCGCCCAGGCGAGCACTGCGGCAACCACCAAAATCACCGGTATGGCGAGGATCGCGTTCCGTTCGGATCGATTCATTGCTCCCCCTTCTGCAGTCTCGACCTGCTTGTATTCCATACAAGCCGAAATCCCTCCACATGACAACCCCTTTGTGGTCCTGTGCGACAGCTGCAGACCCGAGGACTTTTGACTACCATCCGTTTCTCGGAGGGAACAATGGAAGAGAATCTTCTTCAGTGGCAGGCCGAACATCGAGTGGACACAGCTTCCGCCGATTGGACCGGATTGGCGTCGGTGCGTTTCCTGTGCAATGCGATGCAGGATACCGGATCCCGCCATGCGGACGCACTGGGCTACGGTCCCGACGATATGCAACGGATGGGAATCGTATGGGTTCTCGCCCGACTGCAGCTACGGATGATCCGATATCCTCTTTGGAACGATACGATGTCGCTTCGGACCTGGTTTGCCAAGAAGGGTCGGCTCATGTTTCACCGTGACTTCCGCTTCGACAACGCAGCCGGGGAGTACCTCGGAGGCGCGACTACCGCCTGGGTAGGGTTCGATGTCAAACGCCGCCGTCC
>Ga0272443_10001013_pt1 | contig 44787 bp, 36 predicted proteins | sample SSMAcet12_FD_193581 | JGI IMG/M metagenome (GOLD analysis project Ga0272443, IMG submission 193581) | Marine sediment archaeal communities from Little Sippewissett salt marsh, Falmouth, MA, United States - SSM-Acet-12 | ecosystem: Environmental > Aquatic > Marine > Wetlands > Sediment ...
CCCCCCCCCCCCCCCCCCCCCCCCCCCCCCCCCCCCCCCCCCCCCCCCCCCCCCCCCCCCCCCCCCCCCCCCCCCCCCCCCCCCCCCCCCTGGGTTTTTGGGCGGCCGGATAAGCGAACCATGATATTGTATTTCCTGAGCTGGGGGGCGGGGGCAATATTAATATCAGGGCCCTTCTTTTTAATTGTTATGGTAAGTACGGCAGTTGTTCATGTGCCGCTTCTGGGATTAACAGGTTATTGGGGGCAGCAAAAAGGAGCCAAACGATACTTACCAGCTCTCGGACACATCGCCGCTTTTGTATTGGCAATAGTATTACCGAATTTTACGTTGTTTATATTCTGGAAGTCGTATCCGGAAGAGCCGGAGAAGATCCAAGTGACGGCGGATCGTTTGGAAGATAAAAATCCGGTGATTATCGATGATGAAACGATGTGGGAAGAAGAGGTGTTAGAGGACACATACCATCAATGTGTAAAATATCGCATAAATAAAAGCGGGGCGGTCATCGGCCTGGATATGGGCAAATGGGGGGAAGATAAAACAGAGGCAGAATTGATCTTTAGCAACTATGGGGAGGCATATCAATATGCACAAGAGAAAGAATATCAAATAATTCCTTCCGTGCAGATGGTAGATCAAAAGGCCAAAGTTTTTGAAGATCAGTTTTACGCCGCGATAGAAGAGTATGTGCAAAATAAGGCGAAAGCGGTAGGGGGGGGCAAGCAAGAGTTTCTGGAGAAATTCTTAGAGGCATTGATAAAGGACAAGGATAATTCGAAGGCTAATCTGGGGGCGATTGCCTATATGGCGACGGGATTGAAGCTGGGAGGCGGGGAATTGCCGAAATTGCCGGAGGGGGCGAGGGAACTGCAAAAAAAATATGAAAAAGACTTTCTGGACGAAGCTATCCGGTCCAAACCGGTGGGCTTCTATACGGAGAGTGAAGAACTAGGGCGGATTTTTCGGCAGGACAGGTTTTGTCAAGGCTATGTAGAAACAGATAGCGCTATTGTAATGGCCAAGGTGCTGCTATTAAATCCGGCTTTGCGGAAAGAATATCAGGCTATTCTGGCGATTAACGGGGAATTGACGAATCCGGCGGCGAGGTTTTCGGTAGATGATGTCTGTGATTACAAAGGTTATTTTAACGATCCCGGACAGTTAACAACGGAGATGCTGAAATCGGCCAAGTGGAAGGTGCTGCAGCAGCGAGGTGCGGGGCGAGAGTCAATCGAAGAGCTAATACAATTTTTCCCACCTGCGACTTCCAAGGAAAATGAACTATTTGCCAAGATATACAATTATTCAGGAGAATTACCCCAGCATAATATTATGAACAGACTGATCCGGGCGATAAGGAGCGGGGAAATTGATTTGGAACCAAAGGAAGATTCGGGCTGGTATGATTATCAGATCTATGCCCTGGAGACGCTGCTGGTGCCGGAAAAAGGGGAGGAAGGAAAGAAGCTGTTTCTGAGTAAGGAATATAAAGAAAGGCTGATCGAAGCCTTCAAGACGATTTTGACCAAGAAACGGGAGCTACATGTTAAACAGGTTAAACTTATTATAGCCTTAGGTGCTACTTTGGGGCCCCAATGTGTTATCATTTCACCTGATCTGAGCCTGGAGCCCACGGCGAGCTATTATCTGCGGACGGCGAGGGGGTTGCGGTTTGTACTTAATGCAATGACGGCCATATTAACAGAAGAGGCGGTGGGGGAAATTAGTTTAGAAAATAAAGAAGAATTGCAAAGTGTGACAGAGAAAATGATCCGGCTTTATTATGGATTGTATCTGAGGGTATGTAAAGATATCGGACTAAAACCAAAGTTTTTAAAAGAGGAGCTAACAGAGAAACAAATTGAACAGGCAAATGAAGAAGCAAAAGTATGGCTGAACAATTGCAGCCAAGATAAGTGTTTTGAAAATGATGTACGCTATATTGTGCCGGCATTATCCAATATGAACGGGACCCGGGTGCGATACTGGATGACGTTCGGGGTGAAGTTATTGAAAATAAAGGCAGAATACCTGAAGCCGCCAGTAGTGAAAATTGTCAAGGTGTGGGATCAAAGAGATGTTGAGTACGAGCAACAATTTGGGGGTTCGCAAGATCCGTGCGAGATAGAATACATGTATGAACCGGAACCTTGGCATGATCCATGCAAGATAGAATGCAAATATGAGCCGGAAGAATATTATATGCCGGTGGAGATATTCGCGGAGGCAACGGGGCCGGCAGAGCCATTTACCAGAGAGGAGTTTCGCAACCTCTGCAATCAGTGTAAGAACAAGGAAGAGATAGTCCGGGCAGTCGAAAAGGAGGCGACCGTTTATGAATTGAAGAAGATTGCTCTATGGGGCGGTATTGGGGTGATAGCGGCAGGTGGAATTTGGCTGTATCTGATATGGAGAGGCAAGAGAAGAAGGCAGGGCCGTGGACCGTAGGCCGTATTCGTAAAAGGGGGCGAAAGGGGTGTTTGGAGGCGATATTCGGGGATTTGGGGGTTTTTGGTTGATAGATGCTGAATGAAACATAAGATATATTATGGGACGTTGGATATAATAGTAAATCCGAAGCACTACAGAATAAACGGCGGGCACGGCCCGCCCTACCCGCTAAAACCAAAACCAATAAAATACTCAATAGACATGCACGGGCATGATGGCTATGGCACACGTAATAAGGTAACTGGACAGGATGGGGAAGCTAAAATACAATGGATAGAAAAGAAAATCCGAAGCACTAAATCCGAAATACTAAACAAATACAAATGTTCAAATGAATTAAATTCAAAACAAAATAAAGAACCCCCTGATTTTACATCAGGGGCTATTAAGAAAACACGGCCAAGATGGCCGTGGCACATAAGATAGTGGTCAGTGGATAGTGGTGAGTGGTGAGACAGGAGATGTGATGGTGGAAGTTTATCCGGTGAAATTTGGGCCCATATTCAAGGAACGGATCTGGGGTGGACAGAGGCTGGGGGAAAAGTTCGGGAAAAAGCTGCCCCCAGGCAAACTTATCGGGGAAAGCTGGGAACTGGCGGATCTGCCGGAAGATAAGAGCCAGATCGAAAATGGGCCGCTAAAGGGGGTTAATTGCCGGGAATTTCTCGAAAAATATGGGGAAAAATGGGGGTTCAGCAAGGGGCAATGTGGGTATCCGTTCGGACTATTAATAAAGTTTCTGGATGCCAACGATGTGCTGAGTGTGCAGGTGCATCCGGACAGCGAGGCGTGTAAGCTGTTTCCGGGGGCTCAGCTAAAGACAGAATGCTGGTATGTGCTGGAGGCGGAGCCGGAGGCGGTGATCTATCGAGGGTTGAAGCCAGGTGTGGGACGGACAGAATTGGCAGAAGCGCTGAAAGAAGGACGAGTTGAAGAGCTAATGGCAGTTTACAAGGTAAAGAAAGGAGATTTTCACTTTCTGCCGGCAGGGACGGTACATGCGCTGGGGGCAGGGGTGATAGTGGCGGAGATACAAACGCCATCGGATACGACGTATAGGCTGTATGACTGGAACCGAAAAGACAGCGAAGGGAAGAGCAGGAAACTGCATGTGGCAGAGGCGCTGGCGAGTGTTCATTATACAAATAAAGGGCAGGACCCCCCTACCGAGATTATGGGGCCTTGGTCGGGAGAAAAACTTAGGCAAATGGGAGAACAAATCGGTGAAGCGGAAACGCTGGTCGATTGTTCGTACTTCAGCGTGGTTAAGGTTAAAGGTGAGGTTGGATTATATATGTTTGCAGCGGAGAAGCCGTTTGTTATGATAGCACTGGGCTGCAAAGGAGTATTAACGTGTAATACGGCGTGTGAGTACAGTGTGGGAGATACGGTGCTGTGCGGAGCAGCTAAAGGAATAAATATGGATATTCAAGAATCAGGGGAATTTTTGCTGGTTTGTTTAGGAAATGATCATTAGTACCTTTGTAAGATTATAAATATATGGAACGATTGCAAAAAGTGATGGCGGAGGCGGGGGTGGCGAGCCGGAGGCAGTGTGAAGAGCTGATCCGAGAGGGGCAAGTACGGGTAAACGGGAAAATAGTGCGGAAGCCGCCGATATTTGTGGAGGTGGGACATGATGTGATCATTGTGGCGGGGAGGAAGCTGCGGTTCGAAAAGAAGGTATATTACCTGCTGCATAAGCCGAAAAAGGTGGTGTGTACGAATTCGGCACAGGAAGGACGGCTGCGGGCGATCGATCTGTTGAAAGGCGTGAAAGAAAGGGTTTATCCGGTTGGGCGGCTGGATACGGATTCTAAGGGGCTGCTGCTGATGACCAATGACGGGGAGCTGGCGAACCAATTGACGCATCCGCGGTATGAGGTGCCCAAGACCTATATAGCGGAAGTTGACGGCTGGGTGACGGGAGAAGAAATTGAAAAACTGAAAAAGGGCATCCACCTGCAGGCGGGCAAGGGACATATGGAAAAGATCAAGATCGGACAGCGTAATTCACGCAGGACCATACTGGAAATTACGCTGCGGGAAGGGCAGAATCGACAGATAAGACGGATGCTGGCGCGGCTGGGTCACTCGGTGAAATCACTGACGCGGGTGCAAATAGGTCCTTTGAGTCTTAAGGGTCTGGGGCCGGGGAAATATAGAGCGCTGAAAGCAGGTGAGATCAAGGCGTTGAGGAAATTAGTAGTTAGAAAACAGGAGGTAAGGAGATAAGGAGATATGGAGATATGGAGATATGGAGATATGGAGATATGGAGATAGTGGAAATATCTATTGGTAATATTTTCTGAATCGTATTACAATTGTCAGAATGATGCGAAAAACACTAGCTATAATTATTTTGATGTTGAGTGGGTGCGTTCAGCAGGCTAGTCAGAGCGGGCAGACGCAGTTAAATATCGGGCGGGATCAGTACGAAAAGAAACACTATTCATCGGCTATCCATAGTCTGAGCGAATTTCTAAAGAATGAACGGGGCAGCCGAGAGGTGGCGTATGCGCTGTATCTGCGGGGATTGTGCTATCGAGGGATGGGGCCGAAAGAAGATAAACAGGCAGTAAAAGACCTGGAAAAGGCGATACGGATAAGCGATAATGAAGTTGTCCAGCGACATGCCCATATCGCGCTGGGACATATCTATTTTGAAAAACAACAGCCTGTATATGAGAAGTCGGTATGGCACTATAAAAATGCGCTGCCGGGAATGGAAGATGTGCCGCCAAAAGATGATGTATTGTATCGGCTGGGGGTGGCGCTGCAGGGGCTGGGGCAGTGGAAAGATGCAGATCTTTATTTTTCGCAGTGCTTCAATACGTTTAAGCTTTCAAAATATGCGGCGGCGGCAAGGAATCGATTCGGGGCGCAGGCGTTTCGTCTGCAAGTGGGAGCCTTTAGCAGCTTACAGAGCGCCAAAAAGCTGGTGGGGGAACTGGGGCGAAGAGGCTGGCAGGGCGACTGGAGCGGTAAGGAAAAAAATGGGAAATTGCTGTATATAGTACAGGTGGGAAAATATAACACGTATAAAGAGGCCGGAGAGGCACTGTCAAGATTGTTGGCGATTTATCCCAAGGCGATGATGGTAACTGCACCACTGCCTAAGCAATAGTCAAAACGAACAACAAACTATGGAAGAAAAAAACCAAGTAACCCCCCTACCGGAAGCTGTCAGCGGTCATGTGAGACGACTGTGCGAACGCTATGGGCATTTACGGGAAACAGAAAAAGGACTTGTCGATTGCTATCGAGGTATGATTGAGATTTTCGAGCGAGGCGGAGTTCTTTTTGTGTGTGGAAACGGGGGCAGCTTTGCCGATGCCATCCATATCAAGGGGGAGCTGGCGAAAAGTTTTGAGAAAGGCAGGTCGCTAAAAGATTTGCAAGTGGTCGATGAGCTGAAAAAGACCGAAGCGGGCATTAAGTTGATAGAAAACCTGGAAGAAGGTCTGCCGGTGATTGTGCTGGGAGAATCACATGCGCTGGATAGTGCGTATGGGAATGACCGGGAGTGGGTCTATAGTTATGCGCAGGAGCTGAACAGCTTTGCGGCAAGAGTAAAGCCGGCGATGCTGATGGGGATAAGCACGAGCGGCAATGCAAAAAATGTGGTGGCGGCGATGACGTTGGCACGGGCTTACGGGATAACGACGGTGAGCTTTACAGGGATGAAGGGGGGAGAGGCGGCGAAGATAGCAGATATTGCCTGGAAGGTGCCAGGGGATTGCACAGCCGAGATACAAGAAAATCAAGTGCTGTTATATCATACGTTGTGCCGCATGGTGGAAGAGTACTTTTTTGGCAATGAAAAAAAACATACGAATTGATAATCAGGTTACAGTACCCCCCTACCGAGTAATTAACCACAACTCGCTTGAAAATACATATGACCAAGAAACAAAAAATTCGATTAGGACATTCGCCGGATCCGGATGATGCGTTTATGTTCTACGGGCTGGCGAACGGCGCGGTTGATCCGGGTCCGTTCGAGTTTGAACATATCTTGAAAGATATCCAAAGTCTGAACGACTGGGCGCAGGAAGTGAAACTGGAAGTGACGGCGATCAGTGTGCATACGTATCCATATGTACAGGATAAATACACGATTTTGTCGAGCGGGGCCAGTATGGGGGGTACAGCGTTGGTTGAATATGTGAGGCAGGGCAATAACCTAGTTTCAGCATCGGAAAGTGGGGGAAAGCACCCCCCTGCCGAGGTTACCCCCCCTACCGGAGGATTATCGGATGTGCATGGGCCGCTGGTAGTGGCGCGGGATGAGATGAGTCTGGAGGAATTGTCGCATAAAAAGATAGGGATACCCGGGGAGATGACCAGCGCGTTTCTGGTATTGCAATTGGCGCTGGGGCGATTCGATTATGAAGTAATAATGTTCGATGAGATATTGGAGGCGGTGCAGGAAGGTCGAGTCGAGGCGGGATTGATTATCCATGAAGGGCAGCTTACCTATAAGGATTTCGGGCTGCGGTGTTTGCTGGATATGGGGAAATGGTGGTACGACACAACCGCCCTACCGCTGCCACTTGGTTGTAATGTGATACGGCGAGATCTGGGGGGCGAAGCTCTCAACCAAATAAGCGGGATACTAAGAGAAAGTATTCTGTATGGATTGGAACACCGGGATGAGGCGGTGGAATACGCACTGCAATTCGGGAGGGGACTGGAGAACAAGCAGGCGGATGAGTTTGTGGGGATGTATGTGAATGAATGGACGGTGGATTACGGGCCGGTGGGCAGAGAAGCAGTGAAAGAATTACTAAAGCGCGGAAACGAGGCGGGCATAGTACCGGCAGTGAAGCAGTTGGAGTTTGTTTGAGAGACTCTAACGCCCCCCTACCGCCCTATTTGTATCGGGGTTATTAATAAGCAATACAAAAAACGTAATGAAGACGGCTGGGGATTATACTTACTTGAGATCAGCTATGCTGTCGGGATTGGCGCAGGCGGGGCCGCGGTCAAGCCAGGTTCGGCCGATACGGCGGATGTCGTCCCAAGAATCAGCGGTGCCGAGCAAGACATAGAACACGCTTTGCGAGGTCCAATGATTCAGATCCATGTCCTTGACGTTGGCAGAAAGGTCCGTTATAAAAGAGGTATAGCGTTTGCCTTTGGGAATGAAAAACTGCCCGATCGAGCCGAAGCTATAGGAGTAAGGCGAATTTGGCTGCCAATTGGTAGTCTGGGAATTAAGCCAACCGATGGGCCAATGGATCCAAAGTCCCTGTTTCCACTGTCCGCCGCTGGTTACACCAGGTGTGCAATGATCGATGAGATCGCTGCGCTCGGCAGGGAAGCCGCTGGCATTACCAAAGATCATAAAACACATTTTGTCGCGGAAAGGCATGACGAGGGCACGGCCGGGTGAATTTGCGATCGCAGCTAAAGTGGAGTTGTCACCCCGACGAGAAACTGTATTACCATCGCCCCAGAATATCTCATAACTTTTATCGCTGTAGATGTCGAGAGCAACCAGGGTAAGGCAGCCTTTTTGCTCAGGGTCGTAGGGAAACAGATCCTTGATGAGCTTGCCTACAGGGGCAACACCAAAGAGCTCAACGGGCTGCTGGCTATAAGCGAAATAACTATCGGGCATGAGGCTTTCGTAGGTCAGCCGACGCAGGATTAAACCGTTCGGATAGGCGAGGTAGTCTTCGGTGGCGCGGAGGCGGGGTTGGGTGTCGTCATCCTTGTGGACGGCGAAATAGGTCCAGCGGACCCAGACGCGGAGAGGACCAGCGTGGATAACATCGACAAAGCTGTTCCTTTCTTTGCGGCCTTTGTTGTTGAATAGTTCGGCACTACCGGTAAAATGGCCCCGTTCGCCCTCAAGGTTACTTTCGAAAAACTGACTACACATACCGGCGCCGTTGGTGAGCTCGAGGATAGGACAGTAGCTGGCCTCGTGAGAGAAGACGAGCCGATGAGAGTGATCTTTCCAAAAGACGACAAAGGCCTTTTTAGGATTCAGGTCGGCGTGGGGAGGAGAAGGTGTCAGAGAGCCCGAGTAGAGGCCGGGGGCATAGTCGCAGACCTCGAGTACAGAGACACCTTTAGTTTTTTCCCGGTCCAATTGGGACATGGTAATGGGGTCAGGTTTGCGGAAGATGGGATCGGGGCCATCAAGTGCTTTGAGATTTGCGGCGGTGATTAAAATCAAGATTGCCTGAAGGAGAATAGTTCGAGCAATAAAACCAGTTAAAGGCGAGTTGACATTCTTCATACAACTTCCATTTTAATTAATAATTCCATCAATGATGAGACCGCCTAAAAAGGCAGGGATTCTCTTTTCAGGAATAAATCCTTGGCCTGGCCGACAAGATAGAAGCTGCCGGTGATGCAAATCAAGTCGCCGGGACTGAAAGCGGGCTTGGCGATTTCCAAGGCCTCGGGTAAGGTGGAGGCAGTCTGACACATTTTACCACAGATTTCAGTGTATAACTGAGCCAAGTCTTCCGGATATACCGAGCGGGGAGAATTAACGCGGGTAAAAATCACTTTGTCGGCACCATATTGCAGTTCACGCAGCATGCCCTGGACGTCTTTGTCTTCGCAACAGCCGAAGATAACAATTAAAGAATCGTAAGGTATGTGCTGGCCGGTGGCCTGAATGAGGGCCCGGATACTGGCAGCGTTGTGGGCACCATCGATGAGGACACGGGGGTCGGTATGGATTATTTCCATCCGGCCGGGCAGAGTGGTTTTGGCAAGGCCATTAATAGCCCGCTCATCATTGATTTTAAATCCCTTGGCTTTCAAGCAGTCCAAAAGTGAAAGGGCCAAGCCGCAATTAATCGCCTGGTGAGCGCCCAAAACAGGAACGGGCAAATGCTCAAATTTGCTGGTGGAAGTGGTGACGCAAATACGGTTGTGCGGTCCGAGAGTTCGAGAAGACTCGAAACGACAGGAAAAGTCAATGTCCTTGCCGGTAAAACGCAAGGGAGCACCAATCTGGTTGGCCTCGCGCCGAAGGACACGCATGGCGTCGGTATCCTGCATAACAGAGATGGCGGGTACGCCTTGTTTGAAGATGCCGGCCTTTTCCTTGGCAATCTTGGAAATGGAATCACCAAGGAGGCGTTGATGGTCAATGCTGATACTGGTTATGCCCACTACCTCGGGCTGTAAGACATTGGTACTGTCGAGCCGGCCACCCAGTCCAGCTTCGATGACGGCGAAGTCCACCTTTTCCTTTGCAAAGTGCAGAAAGGCGATGCCGGTGAGGATTTCAAAAAAAGTAGGCGGATCGTCGGCCATTTTCTTGACCACAGGGGCGACCTTGCGGACATGACGGGTCATGGCGGCTTCACTGATGATCCGATTGTTAATCTGAATACGCTCGCGCAGGTCCAAGACGTGGGGTGAGGTATATAGCCCTACCTTATAGCCATTTGAGATGAGCATTTCCGCCAACATCATACAGGTTGAACCTTTGCCCTTGGTACCGGCAATATGGATGGCGTTTAACTTTTCATGGGGATTCCCCAAGCCTTCCAATAACTGATACATGCGGTCCAGATTGAAGGTGTCCTCATTGTAACGAAGGCGTTTGGCCGACTCATAATTAGTGTTGCTAAATAAGAAGGACAATGCCTTTTTATAGGTAGTAATTGTGTCTTTTCTCTTTTTTGTCGAAGGCATGGAAGCTCCCAAAAAACGGGGGACGCTCTCTAACTCTCACCATATCTCACGGTGAACTACAGACGAAACATCATTATAAATGATACAAAGCGAAAAATCAACCCCAGAGGTTAAATCGTCATTAAAGTAAAAGGCAAAATTTAACATAACATCCTGTGCAAAAAGTAGTTGCGAAAATAATTTGTACCAGGCCAGATCAGTAAATACCATCCTGGCAGCTACTATATTAGACAACGAAAAGGCTGTGAATTACGTAAAATTTTATATTTTTTCCATAAAATAATCCCAAGCAGGTGAAATAGCTGTTAAAAAGCAAGGGGAACTGTATTGACCTTAATAAGGGCTATCTGTAAGCTGTTTTTGGTATGTTAACAAGAGCTATTTGGTAGTACCAAATTGGGAGGAATTCATGATTAAATCAGACTCGAAGTTTCCCGGTAAAAAAGTAATGGTTGAACTGGGAGCCAGAAGCTATCCAATTTATGTGGGATCGGAGAGCTTATGTGGTTTTGGGGAGCTGTTTTTGGGTCATTGCCGGGGGCAAGGCAGTGGTGATAAGGGGCAAAGCCCAGGGCGAGCCGTCATAATAACCGATGAGAACGTAGGGCCATTATACGGGGAAGCGGTAAGAGAGAATATGAGTCAATGCGGGGTCGAAACGCACATAATCACGGTGGAGGCAGGCGAGAAAAGTAAGTGCAGGGCGAAGGTCGAGCTGATATACGAGAAGTTGTTCGACTATTCGATAGAAAGAGCCGATGCGATAGTCGCGCTGGGGGGCGGAGTGGTGGGAGATTTGGCCGGGTTTGCGGGGGCGACGTTCAAGCGGGGAGTAAACTATGTGCAATTTCCTACGAGTCTGTTGGCGATGGTGGATAGCAGTATAGGCGGCAAGACAGGTATCAATCATACGCGGGGCAAGAATATGATCGGATCATTTTATCAGCCCAAGATGGTATGGGCCGATACGGCTACACTAAAGACGCTGCCGAAACGGGAGCTGGGTTGCGGATTGGCAGAGACCGTTAAGCATGCGGTCATTCGTGATAAAGAGTTTTTCGAACATCTGGAGACTAATGCCGGGGCAATAATGCAACTGGATACGGAGTCGATGGTCGATCTGGTGGTGCGGAACTGCCGAATTAAAGCGGGAGTGGTGGCAGCAGACGAGCAGGAAAGTAATCTGCGAGGGATACTTAACCTGGGACATACTATCGGGCATACAATTGAAACAGTATTGGCAGAGCGGGATATACATCACGGCGAAGCGGTAGCGCTGGGGATGGTGGGAGCGGCGCGGCTGGCAGGGAAGCGAGGCCTTCTAAAAAAGGAAGAAGAGGAAAGAATCGCAGCTCTACTGGAAACATTCAAGCTGCCTACGCAGGCAGGTAGCCCCCTACCGGCGGACGAACTGTACCGGGCCATGAAACAGGATAAAAAAGTCAGGGCGGGTAAGATTAGATTTGTTCTACCGACATCAATAGGAAGTTGTACATTTGTAGATGATCTTTCTGAAGAAGAGATCAAGGAAGTGATTCTAACCTTGTGAAATTTCGAATAATAGAATATAATTAAAGATATAAATAGTTTGTAACCAAAGGCATTCGGAAGATATACAAAATGATACTCCTGGATTCATGGCAAGGTAAGAGTACGGACAAAGAACTTCTGCAACGATGTAAGAAGGCCATTGTAGAGGTGGTCCCCGAGGCGACGGTGATTCTGTATGGTTCACGGGCCCGGGGTGATGCCAGTGAGTATTCCGATTACGATATTATAGTTATAGTAAATCAAACAGTAAATATGGCATTGAAGGAAAAGATTCTCGATGGCATATACCCCTTGGAACTAGAGACCGGGGCGGTACTTACATATATAGTGTATAATAAAGAGAAGTGGGAATCGCCACTTTATCAGGCGATGCCATTACACAAAAACGTTGAGCGGGACGGGGTAATATTGTGACCAATGAAGAACATGCTTTAATTAAATATCGTATGGATCGTGCCAAAGAAACGATCGATGAGGCGGTATTACTATTTGAAGCTGGTCATATAAACACGTATGTAAACCGTTTGTACTATGCCTGTTTCTATGCAGCCTCAGCTTTGTTGCTACTGAAAGACTTTTCCACCAGCAAACATAGTCATTTACGTTCCCTTTTGCACAAGGAATTTGTTAAACCAGGAATAATTCCAACTAAACTCGGTAAACATTTCGACATCTTGTTTGACAATCGCCAAGAAGGAGACTACGGGGACTATACTAAGTTCAAAGTTGATGAAGTTAAAGGTTGGCTGGAACAGACACTTGATTTTGTAAACCAGATTGATATTATTATCTCTAGGGAACACGGTTGATATTTAAAACTTTAGAGACAAAAATCTAAATATTAGAACTTATTGTACTAGATATGATGGCTGGAAATCTAATATCCAATGATACGAGTTTGGAAGCTGCGCGGGTACAGTATGGGATATTGAGAAAGCTGGACACAGCGGCGCGGGCGGAGATGACATTTGAGCTTTGTGATAATATGCGCAAGTTTGTGGAGGCCGGGGTGAGGGACCGCCATCCGGATTATGACGAGGAACAGGTTCGTCAGGCAGTTATGCGGTTGACGCTGGGGGAGCGGTTATTTCGCGAGGCGTTCGGGGATAATGGGATAAAGCCATGAGTGGAGATAAAGAGCGGGAGCGGATTGGGAAGTGGCTGAGGTTGCATTTGACTGAGCAGGTGGGGCCGAGGACGTTCAGGAAGCTGAGGGATTGTTTTGGGGATGTGGATCGGATATTAGGGGCGACGGCGGGTGAGTTGGCGGCGGTAAAAGGGATCGGACCAAAAAAGGCAGAACAAATCTGCGGGGCACAAAAGCAAATCAAGGTAGAAGAGGAAATGGAGCGGGCGGAAGAGTTGGGGGTGCAAATTATCACTTTGGAATGTGAGGGGTATCCGGCGCTGTTGAAACAGATTCATACCCCCCCTACCGTGATCTTTGTCAAAGGAGAATTGCAGAGGCGTGATGAGCTGGCGGTAGCAATAGTAGGATCGCGTAGATGCAGCCATTATGGGCGGGAACAGGCAGCGCGTTTAAGTCATTTGTTAGCAGCAGCGGGTTTTACGGTAGTATCGGGCTTGGCGCGGGGGATCGACTCGGAAGCGCATCGGGGGGCATTAGCAGCAGAGGGACGGACCATAGCTGTGCTGGGGTGCGGGTTGGCAGAAGTGTATCCGCCGGAAAATGTGGGTCTGGCCGAAAGAATCGGCCAAAATGGGGCGCTAGTAAGTGAACTTCCTATGGGGTTTGCACCTTTGGCCGGGATGTTCCATGCGCGGAACCGGATAATCTCCGGTCTTTCGCTGGGGACAATAGTGGTAGAGGCGAGCAAAAACAGCGGGGCATTAATTACAGCCAATTACGCAGTGGAGCAGAACAGGGAAGTGCTGGCGGTGGCAGGCAGAGTTGATGCGCCGGGTAGTTGGGGACCTCATAAATTGATCAAAGACGGAGCGGTGCTGGTAGAAAAAATTGAGGATGTGCTCGAGGCGCTGGGGCAGGTGGGGAGTATATTAAGTCAACATGCAAAGGCAACATCAGCAAAGGCGGAGAAATCCGCCGAGCCGGGTCTTTTTGACTTTGAGCGACTGCAATTAAACGAAAAAGAAAGAATTATATATAACTGTCTGGATCATGAAGCGAGGCATATTGATGATATAATTACCAGTAGTAAACTGCCGATGAATGAAGTTTACGCGGCGGTTACCTCGTTACAATTAAAAGGGATCATAAAGCAATTGGCGGGAAGCTACTATCAGAAACGGAATAAGTAAGAAGTGGAGATGACTGGTATTAGATGTGGGTGGTGAGGTTTTTTATACCAGCAGCGGTAATATGCAAGAGGGTTTCCAACTGAGAGAGGTTAATGGACAAAGGGGGCATGATAACAATTACGTCCTGGAGGGGGCGGAGGATAAGGCCCTGGGGGCGTAAAGAACGGCAGAGGTGGGCACCAAGGCGGCGGTCAGGGGCGAAAGATTTCTTAGTTTTTTTATCCGCTACCAGTTCGATGGCGGCCATCATACCACATTGGCGGACGTCTCCTACCAGGTCATATTCGGCAATTTCCTGGAGATGCTTTTTTATAAGAGAGATTTTTTCAGGCAGATGGGCGAGGGTTTCTTCCCGTTGGAATATTTCCAAGTTGGCCAGGGCAGCGGCGCAGCCTAAGGCGTTGCCGGTGTAAGTGTGGCCGTGGTAAAAGGTGGTCTTGAGATATGGTTCGGAAAGATAAGGCTCAAAGATGCGGTCGGTAACCAAGGTAGCGGCCAGGGGAAGGTAACCGCCGGTAATACCCTTGGCCAAGCACATGATATCGGGACAGACGTTTTCCTGCCGGCAAGCGAACATGGTACCGGTGCGACCGAAGCCGGTGGCTACCTCGTCGGCAATCATTAAGACCTCGTATTTTTCAGTGAGCTCTCTAACGGATCGTAAGAAACCGGGGGGATGGACAATGATACCTGCGGCGCCCTGGAGAAGGGGTTCGATCAAAACGGCGGCGACGTGAGAAGAGTTTTGCTGAAGGATTGATTCCATCTGCTGCAAACAATGATCGCTGCATTGATCGGGCGTACCCTCGAAGCGATAAGGATGAGGGCTGGGCGAGAAGCAGGCATGGAAAGTCAAGGGGCCGAAGATTTGATGGAAGATTTCAATGCCTCCGACGCTTACGGAACCTAAGGTGTCGCCATGATAGGATTGTTTGAGGGCAATGAAAAGGTTTCTATCTTTTTGGCCGCGGTTGCGCCAATATTGAAAGGCGATTTTCAGGGCAATCTCGACGGCGGTGGCGCCGCTGTCGGAATAAAAAACCCGGGAAAGCGGGTCAGGGGTGATCTCTATAAGTTTTTTGGCCAATAGGACAGAGGTTTCGGAAGACAGACCCAAAATGGTGCTGTGGGCTACCTGGTCCAGTTGGCGGCGGAGGGCAGCGTTAATATGAGGGTGATTGTGGCCGTGGATGTTGCACCAGAGCGATGAAACGCCGTCGAGATAACGATTGCCGTCGGTGTCATACAAATATGGGCCCTGACCGCGAGCGATGACCAAAGGGTCTTCGTCGAGCCAAAGACGCATGGGAGTAAAAGGGTGCCAAAGGTATTGGTGATCCCAAGTATGTAAGTCGTTAGTATTCATGGCAGGGAATATATTACCGGAAAATGGCGGATGTGGAAACCAGACCCGTCTTCGCCAATCCGGCTTCGCCGCGGCAAGATGACAAAATAATACAGTAGAAAATCCTAAGCACTAAATCCGAAATCCTAAACAAATTCAAAGTCTCAAAATTCAAATGATCAAAACAAAAGAAAGACAGCATGGGTTGAGGCCCATCCTATGTTCATCGCAAGTTAGCGGCGGGAAGGTTGGTAAGAAAAGATGTCAATGGGTTTGTGGTGGGCGCCAAACACACCTGGAACGAGCCAAAGCATGGTGATCGATTTTACCTGATAGGGAGAATCGGGGCGGCGGGAATAATCAAAGCGCCAATGAGTGGTTACCAGGGGGATGGCAGCGTAAGGGCTTTTGGTGTCGAGTCTGGTGACGACGGTAAATTCCACTTGTCCCTGGGAATCCTCGTGAGATAGTACGTCCAGAGCAGAAATAGAATTTTCCTCGATGAGGGATTGCCTGAGTTTGTTCTGGATGGCGGCGGAGGCTTGGGATTTATTATAGCCGTTGGGTGCTAAAAAGTCGTCGCTCAGGTGTTGGATCATGCCGGGGGCGTCTTCGAGTTCGGCAGCCTTGACGATTTGACGGGTAATCCGATCCAATTGCTCACGATTGGTTTCAACCAGAAAATCCATCAGCAAGAATATCCCGACAATCAGGGGGCCAATCAGGAGATAACGCTTCTTTACTTTGCCGGCGGTAAAGGCCCAGGCTAAAAAGAGGGCCACTTCCACTACAAGAGCGATAATCAGACCCCCACGGATACTATCAAAGAGGTAATAAGCCATGTGTCCACCCTACAATGAAATAGTCTGCATTATTTACAAAGGTGACGAACGACGCTATTATCGACGTTATTGACTGAGAATGCAATATGAAAAAAAGGAGATTATTATGCCGAGCGTTAAAGAAGTTGTCGTACGCAAGCCCAGTGAAGAAGAAACAGCAAAGTGCAAGAGCTGGCCGATCTGGACGTGTCAAACCAGCCAGTTCGACTGGGACTATGATCAAACAGAGACGTGCTTAATTCTGGAAGGTGAAGTTACGGTGACAGATCGGCCGGAAGGTTCGGAATCAGTAACGTTCGGGCCGGGAGACATAGTGGTGTTTCCGGTGGGGTTAGAGTGTGTCTGGAAAGTGACCAAGCCGGTGAGGAAACATTATCAATTCAGTTGATGAAAAGATTTCAGAAATAACCATGGATCCGCCTACGCTTGGAAGCTACGGCGTGACAAGTCCCACAGATTGCGCTGATTAAGATAATGAGAGGATCGGGTTAGGATTTTTTAGGTGCGGGAGCGGGTGCAGGAGCGGGCGTGGAGGTGGGTTTTGACTTCGGTGCAGCCTGAGGTTTGACCGGGGGTCGGTACTGGTCGGCCGTTTTAAGGGCATCGGAGGCCTGCGATTTATAGGCAGAGATTAGAGAAGTTATCTGGCTGCGGGTTTCCGGTATCTCAGGGAAGCGTGAAAGGGTGTCGGCAAGGGCCTGGTAATGTCGGGCACAATTTATCCATAAATTGGCCAGTTCATATTTGACAATATTTTCATTAAGGTCCTTAGCATATTCGGAGGATTTTAACATGTCGCGGCCTGCCTGACGGGCAGCCTGAGAAGCGTTTTTATAGGATTTCAAGGCGTCTTTAAGGGCGGATTCGGAACTGCTCAGGAGTTGCTGATAGCTGTTGTCCAGGTCCTTAAAGGTGGTTAACTGTTTGGTCAGCAGGGAAATTAATTTTTCCTTTACCTGTCGGCTCTGATCAATGTCGGTATCAAGGCTGGAGGTTGTTTCGGGGGAATTCTGTAACTGCTTGATGGTATCCTGGACGGCCTGGATGCTCTTAGCGAGGTTGTCGTGTTTTTTCTTTTGACGGGCCAGGCGGCCTGTAATGACATCCAACTCATTCTGGGTGTTTTCAATCAGGGCATCATAGTGGATGCCGCCGCGCTGCTGATCGGTGCCAACGCGCAACTGGTGGGCCTGTTGGAGCAATGCATAGCGTTGCTGTCCGGTTTTACTTTCGGCTTGCTCGGTAAGAGCCAAATACCGGTCTTGAATTTGCTGGGCTTTGTTCTGTTGAGTCTTGAGCTGATCGTTTAACTTGGTATGCTTTTCGGTCAGGCTGTTGACACCCTGCCGGGTAGTATTAAACTGCTGCTGCATATCGGAGAGCTCCTTCTGGAGTTCGTTGATAGATGGTTCGGGCCGAGAAGCTTCCAAGGTGCGGGTGAAGGCAATCTCCCTGTCAAGGGCAACAAACCAGTGGCTCAAGGTGAACAGAAAAGTTTGAATGTCAAAGTCCCGTTGCTGCAGAGAGCCGGAGACATGACGGGCCTGCATGAGGTGTATGGAACCAAGCATCATTTCGGGAGCCACACGAGTGTTAGGTTGATTGTGTGATTGAGAGAAATTGACGGCTTCCTGGAGGATGGTTTGGGCCTTTTTTAGGCGCTGGATACGGGTTTCATCAGCGGCCTGGGAGGATTTGTCCTGATAGTCGATCATCTTTTGCAGGGTCTGGTTGAGATGATCGCAGAGCTTTTGCGCGGCAGTTGGATCCTGGCGCAGATTTAGATTGTGAGTGAATTGTTTGATATCATCGGCAATCCGACAGGGATCGGGAGCCTGGAACTTCTGATCCAAACGATTGACAACCTGTCGGGCGATAGATTTAGATCTGCCGGGGATAGCCCCCTGCTCAATTTCGGTTTGAGTAAGAGGGATTTCCTCACGACTGGCACGAATGAGACGCTGAGCTTCATCGACGCTTTGGGCGGAGACGCGGTTGGCCTGGGCATCGGTGGGTTCGTCACAGCCGTATATAAAAAGAACAAAAAAGGCAAGAATAATACTTACCAATAAATAGAAAAAGCGTTTAGGATAGGCAATGTAGGTCATGAAAGCGGTCCTAAAATATCAGGCAGGTTTCCTTAAAGCCCCCCTGCTGTAACTACTTATTTTTACCAGAATTTATCCATTTTGTCAATAAGTAATATAAATGTAGTCAAAAAACACTTGCCAGAAAATGGAGGATCGGGCAGTATCTATTGATTATGCAAAATATGAAAGATATATGTGTGAGCTTATATGATCAAGGGGGAGTAGAGTTATGTGGATTTTATTTGTAAGACTTTTTTTGTCAAATAGTTAAGGAATCGGTTGTTTCATGCTGGAATCATTATTTAGCCCAAAAACAGTAGCGGTTATCGGAGCCTCGCGTACTCCTGGTAAAGTCGGCCATGAGGTAGTCAAAAATCTGTTAGAGGGGGGATTCGAGGGGGAAATTGTGCCGGTGAACCCCGGAGCAGCGGATATTCTGGGATTGAAATGCCATAACGATCTGAAAAGTTATGGGGGTCAGATCGATCTGAGTGTGATTGCCATCCCGAACAATCTGGTGAAAACAGCAGTGGAACAGTCGGTCCAGGCGGGGGCCAAGGCGGTGGTGGTAATAACGGCAGGGTTCAAAGAAATTGGCGCTGAAGGTGCCAAGCAGGAACAAGAATTAGTACGGTTTTGCAAGGCGCGGGAGGTAAGGCTGCTGGGGCCGAACTGCCTGGGCTTGATAAATACACATGCAAAAATGAACGCCTCGTTTGCGCCCAAGATGCCTAAGGCGGGGAGTATATCCGTATTATCACAGTCCGGGGCGCTGGCGACGGCAATTCTGGACTGGTTTGCGGCGCGTCATCTGGGGATGGGTAAGATGGTGAGCATCGGCAATAAGGCGGACCTGGATGAGAATGATTTTCTGCGGGCCTTTGCAGCAGATGAACAGACAAAAGTTATCGTGGGCTACCTGGAAAGCATCGGGGACGGAGATGAATTTGTGCGGGTGGCGGAGGCGGCGTCGGGGGTGAAACCGGTGATGATCCTCAAGGCCGGGACCACGCAAGCCGGGACCAAGGCGGCGTCCTCGCATACGGGTAGTCTGGCGGGAGCGGATATGGCGTATGGGGCGGCGTTTAAGCGGTCAGGTGTGATCCGGGCGGAAGGGTTTGAAGAATTGTTCGATTACGCAACGGCGTTTGCGATGCAGCCGCTACCAAAAGGAGACCGGATTGCCATAATTACAAATGCGGGAGGACCGGGGATTATGGCGGCGGACGCGGTGGAAAATCAAGGGATGAAAGTTGCGGTTCTGACTGAGAGTGTAGCGACGGCATTGAAAAAGAAACTGCCGGCGGCAGCGAGTGTGGGTAATCCCATTGATGTGTTGGGGGATGCGGAGCCGGACAGGTATGTGGAGGCGATAAACGCAGCACAGGATGATGAGAATGTAGATGCCATCGTGGTTATACTAACGCCGCAGGCTATGACGCAACCGGCGGAGACGGCAAGGTCGATAGCAAAGAGCCTGCGCGGGGAAAAGCCGGTGTTGGCGTGCTTTATGGGGGGTGAAGATGTGATGCCGGGGAGGGATGAGCTGGTGGCGCATAATCTGCCGGACTATCCGGCGCCGGAACGAGCGGTGGCGGCGCTAAAGGCGATGTGCGATTATGCGGCGTGGCGGCATAGACCACCGCGGATAGTGACGAGATACCCGGTGAATCGACGGCGGGTAGAACGGATAATCGCAAGGCATCTGCGAATGAAACAATATAATATCGGGGAGGCCAAGGCAAAAGAGATACTGCGGGCGTATAAATTTAATGTACCACCGGGTGATGCGGCCCTGACCGCGGAGCAGGCGATCGAGGTGGCAGAGCGGATTGGGTATCCAGTGGCGATGAAGATCGCTTCACCTGATATATTGCATAAGTCGGATATGGGCGGGGTGAAGCTGAACCTGAACCAAGCTGAAGAAGTTCGGGATGCGTACGATTTGATGATGCTGCGTATCAGTCAAAAAGCACCACAGGCACGGCTGGAAGGTGTGTATGTGGAAAAGATGTGCGGGAAAGGACGAGAGGTGATAATCGGGATGACGCGGGATCCGCAGTTCGGGCCGATGCTGATGTTCGGATTGGGGGGTATCTTTGTGGAGGTTATGAAAGATGTGACCTTCTACCTGGCGCCGATCACAGCAAGTGAAGCTATGCAGATGCTGGAGAGTACGCGTTCTTATAATCTGCTCAAAGGTGTACGCGGACAAAAAGGAGTTAATATCGAAGGTATTGCAGCGGGGATACAGCGAATAAGCCAACTAGTAACTGACTTTGAACAGATTGTGGAGATGGATATAAATCCGTTCATTGTGGGGCCGGTAGGAGCTGAACCGATCGCTGCTGACGCGAGGATAACAATAAATACGTAATACGCAATACGAAATACGCAATATAAATTGGGATTTTATCAGGGGTAGTGTGATGAGAAAGAGGAAGGGTGATGATTTAGCAGAACGAATATTGGATTTCGTTGTTCGTATTATAAAGGTTGCTGAAGCACTACCTAAGACAAATATCGGTAAGCATATATATAATCAAATAATTCGATCCAGTACTTCAATAGGAGCAAATTATGAAGAAGCGAGGGTTTCTGAGAGTAACGCAGACTTCATACATAAGTTAGGGATAACGCTAAAAGAACTATGTGAAACAAGATACTGGCTGAGGATAATTGTGAGAGTAGGCCTAATATCCCCGAAACGAATGGATGAGGTAACGCAAGAATGCGATGAACTTTGCCGAATAGTTGGCAAGTCAATCGGAACTGTTAAAAAGAAAAAGAGTAATTTGAAATGAGTGATGATAATAAAAAAAGTTACGACGTGAATTGGCAGGAAAAGTATAGCAGCATGGTGGCCACGGCAGAGCAGGCAGTACGGCAAATACAGCCGGGGCGGCGAGTGTTCATAGGCACCGGCTGCGGGCAACCGGTGGATTTGGTGCGGGCTTTAGCGGCACGGGGAGGGGAACTTTCCGATACAGAAATTGTGCACCTGCTGACACTGGGTGAGGCCCCCTACGCGCATGAACAGCTGGCGGATAATTTTAGGGTGAATAGTTTCTTTATCGCGGAAAATGTGCGGGAAGTAATCCAGGAAGGATTGGGTGATTATACACCGATATTCCTGTCGGATATACCGCGGCTGTTCAGTTCGGGGCAACTGCCGCTGGACGTGGCGTTGATTCAGGTAACACCGCCGGATGAACGGGGGATGTGCAGTTTGGGGGTGTCGGTAGATATCGTCAGGAGTGCGGCAGAAAACAGTGGGTTGGTTATCGCAGAGGTGAATCCGCAGATGCCGCGGACACTGGGGGAGAGCTTTTTGCATGTGAACGATCTGGATATTCTGGTGCCGGTGGATCGGGAGCTGCTGGAGGTTACGCCTCCGGAACCAACGGAAGTGACGCGGCAGATCGGGCAAAATATAGCAGCGCTGGTGGAAGACGGGGCGACAGTGGAACTGGGGATCGGACGGATACCACAATCGGTGCTGGAATATTTGAGCGATAAAAAGGAATTGGGCATCCATACGGAGATGTTCACCGATAAGATAATCGATATGATCGAAGCGGGGGTAATAACAGGGTATCACAAAGCGGTGGATCAGGGGAAAATAGTGGCAAGCTTCTGCCTGGGGACGCAGAAACTGTACAAATATATCGATAACAATCCGCTATTTTCGTTCCGACCGACGGAATATGTCAATGATCCGTTTGTGATAGGACGTCATCCGAAGATGGTGGCGATAAATGTGGCGCTGGAGGTTGATTTGACTGGTCAGGTGTGCTCGGATTCGCTGGGGACGAGGTTTTTCTCGGGGATTGGGGGACAAGTAGATTTCAACCGGGGAGCGGCGCGGAGCGAGGGTGGTAAGGCGATAATAGCCATACCCAGCACGGCCAAAGACGGGGAAATATCCCGTATAGTCTCGAGCCTGACCACAGGGGCGGGAGTTGTGACGACACGGGGTGATGTGCATTACGTGGTGACCGAATATGGAGTGGCGTATCTGCACGGTAAGAGTGTGCAGGAAAGGGCGCTAGCGTTAATCAGCATAGCCCATCCGAATTTCCGTAGGCAGCTATTAGAAGAAGCAATCGGGCTGAAATTCGTAAGCCAGGAGAAAAAAGGAATAGAAGGAAAAATCCTTGTGGGCCCACCGGAACTCACAACTTCCATGTTACTAGATGATGGAACCCAGGTTAAATTCAGACCGATCCATCCGACAGACGAGCACAGCATGAGAGATTTGTTCTACGCCCTATCCCAACAAACGGTCTATTATCGCTTTATGAAAGAAATGAAGAAAATACCGCATAAGCAGATTCAGGATTTTGTTTATGTAGATCACCGTAATGAAGTGGCGATAGTGGGTACACTGCCGGAAGCCCATGGAGAAGATATCATCGCGATCGGGCGTTACTATCTGGATGAGAAGACAAACCGGGCGGAAGTGGCATTTACGGTACGGGATGAATGGCAGAAACGAGGGATCGGAACATTCCTGCTGAAACATCTGATCAGGATCGCCAGGCGAAATGGGATAAGCGGATTTACAGCAGAGGTGCTAAGAGAGAATAAGGCGATGCAGGCGGTGTTCCATAAAAGTCCTTACCAAATCAAAAGCGAATTGAAGGAGGGAGTATATAGCATAGAAATCATCTTTGATTGATGTTAGCGGATGGTGGAGAAATCAAAGGTGTCTTGCTTAACCTATTGGTAACAAAGTAGTTATTTACACAAAAAGCTTGCCGGCTCCTGCTGGTGGAACCGGCAAGTAAGAATAATCGTTGTTCGTGTACCATTAGATGGATCAGGTGCAACAAGTTACCTTAGATTTATTTGCGTTTTGATGCGAACCTGCCGAAAACGCTACACGGGCAACATGGGAACACGATTTATCTCTAATTGGCCGGACTTCACGTGCCCGAAGGCATTGGGGCTCTCTCAATCCCTCCCACATCGGTAATTTGACATGGGCGTAGAAATCCAAGGCCAAACATTTTCTTCTCCAGATGCACTGGCTTTGATTGCAACCCCTACCTTGGCCAAAACAAGGCGCCTTTCCTTCAGCTCTCTGAATAGACCAGATAAACTGGGCATCCGGCATATCGCCCGTATGAATGCCCATCATCAGGGCCCGATGCTTGATGCACTCTTCTGAAAGCATCCTTGCCGTCCTAGAAGGAGATTAAAATTTGATCTCTCAAAAGAAGAAAAAAAGAACAATGAACGTCCTATAATCCTTCTTTTTAAATAATACCACCAATTTGCAAAAAGTCACGTGAACTGAGAAAAAATATTACGAAAATGGTTGCAGGATTTGGCGCATCTGGTTTAGGGGGCGGTTTATTTAGCAAATATCGGATTATAGATATAAGTTTCACTTAAATAATGAGATATAGAGATGGGGGCAATCCGGGGATTAATGGGTGGCTTCGGCCATAAACAAGCGGTTGCGGCGGGTTCTAAGGCTGAGCCAATAACCTGAAATTACAGCTAAGGAGCCTAAGCCGGCGTATTGGACGGGTAAGACGGTAGCCAAGCGATCGGAGGCCAGGATAAACAGGGTGGTGGATTCGTTCAGGGGGCTGGCAGAGGCATTGTGGGCGGCAGAGAAATAGGCGAAGAGGGCCACGATAAATGGAGCAGGAAGGAAGGACCAAAGGGAGGTATTTAAGAATTGCTGGGAAGCCATCGAGGCTAAAAGAAAGGCAATAACAACGGCAAAAATTGTTTGGCCGCGGTCGGGGATGCCGGCTGCTTCCACCTGTTGACCATCAATAAAGGTAAATACATCACCAGAGCGATTGAGAAAGGAAAGGATTACAATAGCCAATAGAGAAGTGGAAATCAGAGATATAACTTCGTTTATGGTTTTTTGGTGACGAATTTTAGAAAGAAAGTTGCTGAGTGAGGCTTTTTCCTTGCGATTTGCCGATTCGGGAGAGTCCTGTTCTGAGGAAAAAATTGGAAGAATACCGGCGGTCAAGCTGGTTAAGACAAAGCCAATGGCTACCAGAGCAAACCAAAAAATAGTTTCGCGAGCCAGGCGATAATACATAGCGGAACGTGAGGCAAATTCGTACTGCCTTAAGATGAGGGATCCAATGTCCGTAGTCAAGATGGCAAAGGTGCTGAGACCAGCAGGAATGGCTATGGGGACTATCTGGCGGAACCATTTTCCGGCCAAGGGCAGAGCGATGAGGGTAGAAAGCAGGGCCAAGCCTAGAGAAATCCAGATCAGCCGGGTGGGCTGATGCTGGAGCAGGACGGTGAGGGCCTCATCAGAATCCCAGGCATGGGCCCAGGAGTGACCTAAAAGAGCAAAAAGGGCTACGGTAGCGGCCAAAACCAAGGCAATACGAATTTTTATAAGCAACGGTGTGTGCATAAGATAAAGATACTCAGAAGTAGATAAAAGTAAATGGAAAAAAGAGGCCACATATTGGATAATTCGATATATAAAATAGAATTAACCATATACTTAAAGGTTTGAAGCCAGGAGTTAAGGAAAGAATGAGACAGCAGGGTCTGTTTGGACCTGTCAACGATATGGTGACTGCCGGGGGCTGGGTGCGGGCGGAAGAGGTACGCCTGGTAAGGGTGGCCTTTGAAGGGGGTGGGGATAATCTCTACGACTATGCGATCCCAGAGGAGTTAGAAAATAAGCTATCACCAGGACAGAGGGTACGGGCGTCTCTGGGCAAAGGGAATAGGCAGCAAGTGGGATTCTGTGTGGAATTGGCACCGGAAACAACCGTTGAAAAGGTGAAATATATCCAAGAGATTGTCGATTCCAAGCCATTGGTGGATGATAAGATGATGGAGTTGGCCCGGTGGATATCCGGGTATTACTGCTGTCCTCTGGGAGGGGTACTTTCGGCTATGGTGCCAGCGGCGGTGAAACAGCAAGTGGGGATGGTGCTGCGGAGCTATGTGAGATTGACGGAAAAAGGGGAAGCATATCTGAAGGGAGAACAAGAGGCAATACGGCTGAGTAAGCAGGGGCGGGAGATCATGGCCTGGTTAAAGGACGAGTATCTTAGCGGGGGCAAGGAAGATTCGGAAAGCTGGTGGAGTCTGGATGAGATACGGGAGAAGCTGTCCGTTAGTAAGGGCTCGGCGCAGACTTTGGCGAGGCAGGATCTGATCGAGATACGACAGAAGCGGGAGCTGGCCAGGTCGAGGACGGGACTGGAGAAAATATCGGCCAGAAAAGTGTATTTTGAACTTAATGAAGATCAGCAAAGGGCAATGGGGCACATCGAAGAAATTATCAAAGAAGATAAATTTCAAGTGGTACTGCTGCACGGAGTGACCGGGAGCGGTAAGACCGAAATCTATATGCGGACGATTGAAAAGGTGATACATCAGGGAAAGAGTGTACTGGTACTGGTGCCGGAGATAAGCTTGACCCCACAAATGATAAGCAGTTTTAAGGGGCGATTTGGGCAGGTGGCCGTGCTGCATTCGAGGCTGACGAGTCCGCAGCGTCATCAGCAGTGGCGGTGGATAGCCGAGGGCGGGGTGAAAGTGGTGGTTGGGGCACGATCGGGGGTGTTTGCCCCCCTACCTAATTTGGGACTGATAGTTGTGGATGAGGAACATGAGCCAAGCTATAAGCAGGATATGACGCCGAGGTATCATGGTCGGGATGTGGCGATCAAGCGAGCACAGATAAACGGGATTCCGCTGATATTGGGCTCGGCGACGCCCTCTCTGGAGAGCCTGAAGAATTGCCGAGAAAAAAAGCATTATCAACTCATAAAGATGTCGAAAAGAGTGTTGAATCTGCCACTGCCAAAAGTACGACTGGTGAATATGCGAAATGAAGTCCTGGAACGGAAAGGAAATCATCTTTTGAGCAGGGTGCTGGAGGAGCAGTTACAACGCTGTCTTAGTCGAAAAAAACAGGCAATTTTGCTGCTGAACCGGAGGGGACACAGTAACTTTCTGATGTGCCCGTCTTGTCAGTTCATCCTGACCTGTCCGAATTGCGATGTTAGTCTGACGTTTCATAAAGAACCGGCGGAAGACAAATCGCGCAGCTGGGTAATGTGCCATTACTGCACCCAGGAAAGCCGGGTGCCCGGACAATGTCCGGTGTGTGGTAAAAAACTGATCCTGATCGGGCCGGGAACCCAAAAAGCAGAAGAAGAATTACGACGGAAACTTCCAGAAGCCCGCTTGCAACGCATGGATAGCGATTCGATGAGACAGGCAGATATGGCAGGAGTGCTGGCGGATTTCGGGGCGGGACAAATCGATATCCTGGTGGGGACACAGATGATCGGTAAAGGGCTGGATTATCCAAATGTAGAGTTGGTGGGAGTATTGAATGCAGATACGGCATTGGGGCTGGCGGATTTTCGCAGTTCAGAAAGGACGTTTCAACTGATCGCACAGGTGGCAGGCCGTTGCGGGCGGATGCAGGATACGGGCCGAGTAGTGGTACAAAGCTTTGAACCGGAGGAGCCGGCGGTGAAGTGGGCGTGTGAACATGATTATGAGCGGTTTGTTGAACACGAACTGCAAGTTCGTCAGCGTTGCAAGATGCCGCCTTTCGGGAGGCTGGCACGGATTATATTGCGGGATCCAAAACTTTCTAAACTCGAAGTACAGAGTAAAGAGCTCAAAAAAGAAATCGACCGTTTGAATGAACAACTAGGATTGTCAGTGCAGGTGCGGGGACCGGTGCCGGCGGGGATTGCCAGGATCGAGAATTACCATCGATGGGAAATTATCCTAAGAGCAGAGGGGCCGGAGGAGATTCAAAAACTGTTGAGCGCGGTACGCCGGGAATGTTTGCCGGGGCTGCGTGTTCAAGGAGTGGTTGATGTGGATCCGATTAATTTATTGTGAGTGTATGAGTATATGGGAGGAATGAGAGAGGGATAGGAGGTATTTTAGTACCTTGAAAACATTAATTGGTTATGATGATAAATTTCTGGAGCACCGCACCGGTTCGCACCCGGAACGGCCGGAGCGGTTGACAAGTATAGTAGAAAACCTTAAACGAAACGGTTTGTGGGCTGAGCTGATTCAGGTCACCGAGCGCCCTGATCCGGATGTCTGGATACGCAAGGTTCATGCGCAGGAATATATGGATCGCCTGCAGTCGGCCTGCCAGAATCAACTGAGCTATATCGATACGCCTGATTCGGCTATATGTCCTGAATCGTTCGAGGTCGCACGGGGGGCAGTTTCGGTGTCGCTGGCAGCGTGCGATATGGTGATGACTGGGCAAGCGGATAATGGCTTTTGCGCGCTGCGCCCGCCCGGTCACCACGCGGAGTTTAACTACTCAATGGGATTTTGCCTTTTCAATAACATTGCTATCGCAGCCAAATATCTACAGCGGGAGCATGGGCTGGAGCGAATATTGATCCTGGATTGGGATGTGCACCACGGCAACGCCACGCAACATACCTTCGAACGTGACAATACGGTGTTTTACGGCAGTATCCATCAGCATCCGGATACGCTTTTTCCCGGTACGGGTTACCCAGAGGAGCGAGGCAAAGGGGCCGGTGAAGGGTTCACTCTTAATTTAACCCTCGCACCGGGGGCAGGTGATGAGCAGTGCCTGGAACGTTTTCGCAAGGAATTCCTCCCTGTGGGGCGTGAATTTGACCCCGATTTTGTCCTGGTTTCGGCCGGGTTTGACGGGCATAAACAGGACCCCCTGGCACAATTGAACCTGACAGATGAAGCCTATAAGGAAATGACCAGGGAAGTTATGAAGCTAGGCCGGGATTGCTGCGGAGGGCGGCTTTTGTCCTTCCTAGAGGGAGGGTATAATTTAGAAGTTCTGGGTCGCTGTGTTGGTGAACATGTGAGTCTATTGAGGCAATAAAAGCCGTTAACAATGACTTGCAAAAGAGTCACAATTTCCATATAATAAGAGGTTTATGGTACTAACAAGGGAAACAGAAGTTGTTTATGTGTGAATTGGAGATGAGAACATGAAAAACGCTTTAGTAAATGTGGTGGTAATTATTGGTCTTGTGTGGGGCTTTTCCTGCTGGGGATGCGCGGCACCCGAGAAAACCGATAAAACAGTAGCGGCAGCCCCGAAAGCTGCCCCCAAAACAACCACCCCACCAGCGGCCCCTAAACAAACAACCCCCAAAGCAACAGGGAAAGTGGGCCATCTCAGTGTGGATAAAACCGAGTATGATTTTGGGGATGTTAAACCCAATAGCAAGGTCAATGGTAAATTTATCCTGACCAATACCGGTGAAGCTGCTCTGAAGATATTAAAGGTCCGGAAAAGTTGCGGCTGTACGGTTCCTAAACTTAAAATTTATACTCTCCAACCCGGTCAAAGTACCGATTTGCTGGTTACTTTTTCCGTGGGCAGTCATCCCGGAAGGACATCAAAATTAATCTGGGTGGACGTAAAACCTCCAGCCACCCCAAAGACACTTAAACTCAGCATTACCGCCAACGTTAAAAAAATTGTCTCAGTAGAACCGGAGGAACTGAAATTCGAGATTCGCCCTAACCCCCAACTGGAATATGTGCTGAAGCTTCAGAGCACAGATCATAAACCCTTCAGCATTACCAATTTTGTTGCCCACGGGCAAGTAGCTACGGCCAGTTTTGACAAGCAACAGAATGATCCCTGCCATGTTGTAACCGTCACAATCGATCCTAAAAAAATAGGTGCCCGTAAAAACGGCATGCTAACGCTTAACATTAATCATCCCGACCTGAAAACAGTTACAATTCCTTATAAGTCTGTTCTTCCTTTCACGGCCCATCCTCCGACCCGTGCTTTTCTGAAAATGCAGCCGGGAGAGACGAAAGAGGATTATATCAAGGTAGTTTCCAACTTCGGTGTAAAATTTGAAATCGCCAAGATCGACAGCACCAAAGGCTGGGTTAAAGTTCTAAAAACAACTCCAACAGAAGATGGCTATAAAGTCGATATTGCTTTTACTGCACCTACCAAAAGTAAAGGCAAATTTCTCCAAGATGAACTGACAATACAAATCAAGGATCATCCCAATGCTACGGTCGTAGTAAAGTGTTATGCCAATGTTGCAAGGGACAGAGCGACTGCCCATAAAGTAGAAGCACCTACTAAAGTTTCCAAAAAGCCGGAATCCAAATAAGCGGATAATATATCACGTAAAAAGATTAACCAGGCATGACGGAAATTTTTTAAGTCAGGGCCAAGGCAACCCCTTTTATTAACCAGAATTTTATATCTTTCATAAACATGAACTCTATTAACGAAAAACTCAAACAACCTTATAAGTTATATCTGATTCTTGTTTTTCTGTCAGTGTTGGTTTTTGTTGCCGGTCGTCAGCCAGGCTGTTCGGCCGGGATTCAGGCGGGCTCTAAGACTTCCGAGTCGCCCCCCCCTAGGTCCGCCAAGGCAAATGGTACAGCATCAGCCCGGCCGAAGGGATTTGTCTTATTATTTAGCGGCAACTGGGAGGCTCATTTGGAACCCTGCGGTTGCACGGAAAAACAACTAGGCGGTATTGACCGTCGAACTGAGACCATAAACAGAATAGCGCCCCAGCGGCAAGCGAGTATTCTGGTTGATTCCGGTCCGCTCATCGACAAACAAGATCGTCAATCGCAATTAAAGTATGAAACCTTTCTCTACAGTTTCAAGCAGTTAGGATATGACGCTATAAACCTGACTCCGGAGGAATTGATTATACTAAGCGAAAATCTTGGTATGCCTCCTGCTGAGCACACACCGACAATATGCTCCAATCTGCCGGAGCCCCAACGAAAAAGGTACTCCGTGCAATCCTACCTGAAAAAAAACCTCCAATTTGAAAACCATCAGCTTGACTGTTATGTTTTCTCCCTCTGGTCACCAGAGCAATATTCAGACAAAACCCTGGCTGAGAAACTAAACCCCGAAACACCACTGATTTCCTTAAAAAAACTCCTCAGGGACCAAAATATCCAACCCGATAGTTACAGTACCGACAAACTTGTCATTGTCATGCTTTCGGCTGACGACGAAACACTAATCCAAAAACTCAAACAAGTTCCCGCGATAGATATTCTGGTGGTTAATGGAAGCACCGATGAACCAGAACTATATAAAGAAAAAAATAAAGAGATTCGTCGGCCGATGGTCTTTACTACAGGGAAAATGGGTAAATATATCACCTGTGTGAATATTCCCTTTGACAGTTTGCACGATATAAAGCAGTACAAGTGTGAACTTATACCTATTGAATCCGATTTTCCGCGAGATCCGGCAATCGTAACTTTTCTGGATGAGTATCAACTACGTCTGCGAATGGAAAACCTGGTGGCAGATGAGAATGCCCTGCCTAGATTGCCACTGCCTGAAGGACTTAGTTTCGTCGGCAATTCCATTTGTGCCGGCTGTCATACTGACATTTATGGTACCTGGCAAAAACTCAAGCACGCTCATGCCTTTGAAACCCTCCAGAAAGTTGATCGCACCTATGATCCCGAATGTGTGGCTTGTCATACGGTAGGTATGAAGTATGAAAGCGGGTATCGTTCCTTAGAAAGCACCGGCAACCTGACTGAAGTAGGCTGTGAAATGTGTCACGGTCCCGGTTCTAATCACCTACTCGATTATATGGCTGATTACCAGCAGGTCTTCACCACCTGCGAACAATGCCACGACCACGAAAACAGCCCCAAATTCGAAGAAAACCGTGAGAAGTATTTCAAAGCTATCCGGCACTGGCCGGAACCACGCCGTTATTGGGAATAAGCCCCCCCCCACCGGAAAATGTAACAAAGTCTTTTTAGTGTATTATTTATTGTTGCTACTTGGCCGCTACCAGCGTCCGAAATGCAAGTACGGGTATGTTCCTTTCCCGGGCCACGACAACTTCAAGCGGTCCGGTCATTTCCTTATCCACCGTTTCCATTAATGAGCCAATGGAAATAATAGTACCGGGATAGATTATTTTTTGGACTCTAATAATACCATGACAGGTTTCGGCCATTTCCTGCTCCAACTGCTGGAGTTCTTCCTCAATTTCTTTCAATTGCTGTTTACACGAGCGAATTTCCTCAGCCATCCTGGTTAGTTTTTCATTAGGTTGCCCCCCTCCCACCTGGAGCAGAACTTTGGCCTGGGGCATAAGCTCATTAATACGCTTGCTGTATCGTTGTCTTTGCTCGGAGAGCTTATTCATAGTTCGCTCGATATAAGGATCAATGCCCGAACGTATAATAGTACGAACTCCGGCGGGACTACCCAGATTGTGAGTTTCGATAGGACCGGCGGCGGTAACCTGGCCGCCATGTATGGCCCCTTTGGTGAGGGTAATTTTTCCCCGGGAGTTCAAATTCGCATTGACTATCTCAGAGTCAACCTGCACATTCCCCTCAACCCAGATAGTAACATTGGAAAGATACTTGGCCGAAATGTTTTGCCTAACGTTGACAGTTCCTTTTTCCTTGCCCGCAATACCCCGCTTGACGGTCAGGGATCCTCCACATTCCACAAGGGCCGCCTCAATGATCCCGTCCACCGTAATCGAACCTCCGGCCTTTACCTCAAACAGATCTTTAATATCACCCTTGATATGTATGTCTTGGCTGAATTGGATGTTGCCGGTGGCAAAATCGACATCCGACTTTATTCTAAGCAGCGGATCAATAGAAAGTGTGGTTCCATCCAGTACAGGTTCACCGTCGCATAGGGCCACAAAGGTAACACCGTCAGGAAAAACCTGTACGTTTGGTCCGGCCTCAAGGGGAAACTCCTCACCAGGTTCAGGGAGGACGGTTTTTCCGAAAATATTTTTACCCGCCTCTCCAAGGGAGGCGACCTGTAAAACGCCAAGGGTTTCACCCTGATAAGCAATTATTACTCCCGAACGATTATAATAATCGGTTTCTTGTCCATCTTCGGGAGTTTCAACAGCAGCGGAACGCTTTTCCGGATCGAACTTTTCTTCCCAAAGAAAAAATCCGTCCCGGCCTGGTGTGGGCAGTTGGGCTTTTATTATTACCGGTTGTGTATCAGTAATATCCCCGGAAATTACCTGTTCTATCAACTCATTAATACGCTTTTGGACTGATTCATCAACAGGAATATTTTTCTCAGCTAAAGCGGCTATTATCGCTTGATAGGTGATATTTTTTGAATTGACCACCTCCTGTAAATCAAGTCTCACCTCCATATTATCCTGACTAATATCCAGCCGCCAACTCATCCCATACCTCCAAGCAAAATTACGAAAAATTCCGTTTTCCGTAACAACATATGCAGCCAATTCTTACTCATGCGGGACCTTACGAAATCAATATTTGATTCCTCTACCACCCATCTGAAGCTAATAATCTGCCGTTAAAACAGTATTAATATTGTCGGCATGGGCAGCCTTCATATTTATCCGTATTGAAAAGCATCTGAAGTCGTAAAGCAATTTCCAGCGTAATTAACCGCCAATTCAAAAAGTGCCGCAGTATAATTTTAAATGTAACGGTTCACGTCCTATAAAAACATTTATTTGATAATGTAAATAATCCCCCCAAAGTTGTGTTGTTGATTGAGGTGTAAGGTACTGTTTCAAAGCAGTTTACCCGGTATCAATGCCTTTATATCACCACTCGATGTTGCTTAAAAGCAACATGGCCCTACATCCCATACCCAGCGAGGGGTTATAACATGTTTGGAGAGTTTGCTGCTTGACGCCATAACACCTTTGTTACGTAACACTTAGACGTTCCGTAATTCATCCGGTTTCTTTTGCCAGGTTAGGCATAGGCTTTGCATTTTACTTAGAGCGGAGGCGGAAGAAAAAGTTATGGCAAAAGCAATCAACATTTACAATTTATTCTGGGCTTTTATGGGCCGAAAATATCGCATTTTGGCCCTGGCGCTGGCTAGTTACGCGGCGATGTGCTGATAATTCGCTTAAGAAAATTTACCCGTGACGAACCGGAGCGGCTCTCGCCCAAAAGAGGAAAATCGTAAGAGCAGTCCCGCCCATGTTGGTCACGGGTTTCTTTTTGCGCATAACATATCAACGCAGGGCAAAATAACCGTGACCGATCAAGTCGTAAACCTGCTGTTCTATTATCTGTAATCCCGCTTCCTGGAACAATTGACGCCATTGGGCGGCTGTGCCGATCTGCTGATTACTTAACTGGTGAAAAAGATGATGCTCCAGAGTTGCGGTGGGATGCTTACGCAGCCAGGCGGGGTCCTGCAAACAGAACTCGCCAACTACGAATATCGCCTGGGGGAATTGCTTACGCAGGCTCTGGAATAATGCTATAAGTTTATCCTGTTGGCCAAGATATTCATGAAAGGTGTCACAGGCGGTAATGCAATCAACCGGGGGAAGATTTTGGGGTAGCTGGGGAAGATTAAACATGTCCCCCTGCTGAGTGGTCAACCTGCCGCCAAAATCATTTTCCATGAGTTTATTTTGGTTATAGTGGATCATATCCTGGTCATAATCTATCCCATGGCAGCGAATGTTCTGATCCTGACGACACAAACCCGATAAAAGGGCCAGGTCACCACAGCCCAAATCCAGTACCATTTTACAATTTTGCTCCAGGATCATTCTGCGCATGACCGGATAGGGTAACTGTTCGCACAAACGGCCGCTGCCGATACCAACATAGGTGACATCGCGGGTAAGATCGCGCCCATATTCTTTGGCACCGGTAAGTAAATCATTTAGTTGACTAAAACAGGGCTCATAGGCCCAGAGAAGTTCAAACAGGCCCCGGGGCTCGGCTATTAAATCCTGCCCCGCCCTGGTCAGTCGTACAAGGCCAGAGTGCTTTTGCAGCAAACCTATACCATCGAGGTATTCCACAATGGCTTCCAGGACATCCGGCTGGAGGGAAGAGTCGCGGGCGAATCTATCAGGATCAAGGGTCTGCTCACGGCTGAGCTGATCGAGAAAGCCATTATTTAAGAGGGTTCGCCAGCAACAGCAGGCAGCATATCCGCGGATATAACGCAGGCCCAAGTCGTGTCTTTTCTTCATTCGCACGGCACGGGACAGACCCAACAATTTGATAACTTTTATAATCTGAGAGAGCATAATATAAATTTAGATATCTGAAGTTAGAGTGTAAACTGGTAACAAAATAATTTTTAACTTATTACTATTCCCGTCCCAATTCATTTTCTCCAAATACTTCGGCCGTAAATAAAAGGACCTCGGTGTCAGGTTGTTGCCAGGCGTTAGAAGAAAGACCGGCCTTGCCGGCGCAACACTGACTGAGGAATTCTTCCTTGCTCCAGCCGGTCTCGGTAGCAACCTGGGGTAGAAAACAACCCGAGGCCCAGCCGCGTTTGATATAGATTCCGTGTTTGCCCAGTTCCAGGCTCAAAGGATCGTTCGTTTTCTCCAGCGGTGACAGGACGGAAATCTCGATATCGATATCGGGCAATTCCGCGGGCGTTACCGGATTTGAGGTGAACCGGTTATCGCGCGTAGAAGCTATGGCCATCTCTCGAATAATCTTGATTAAAGGTCGATCAGGTTCGAATTGGCCGATACATCCCCGCAAGCGGCCGTGGTTATGAAGGGTGACAAAACAGCCTCGTTTTTCGTTAAAAAGCGGGTCATCAGAATTAAAATCGCTTACGGGCTGAGATCGAACCGCAGCTTCCACCACCTTGCGAGCTACGCGTAACAAAGATTTTTTTTGTTTATCCGTCATAGTATATATCCTTAAGATTAGCACTAACTATTTGAGTGGTTTTTCCGTTAAACCTTTCTGTCGGCGAAGCTCATTATCTTTTTGGATGGCTTCCTGGAATTTATGTTCGTTCATTTTTGTTACATGCATATCTGCAAAGAGCACATTGCGAAGCCCTCTGTCATGATTATAAAGCTTATCATAAACTAATATCATAGATTCCGGAACAGAAGTATTTAAGTCCGCTCCCCTGTATATGTACGAATTTCGACATTTATCAGCGCCGTTACTGGGACAAATCAGCATTTCGGGATCCAGATCCGCCTTTTTAATAAGCACTTCCAGAGTGGCGGGATTTTTACTCTGATGTTCATTTTGGTACTTGTTGATGGCTTTGCCGATTATGTTTAATTGTGAGGCACACTGGATTTGCCGAGCTCTTTCACGAGCATCTGCCAGTGCCAGCATAAGAACACTGGCTCCTATAGCGGTTACACCTACTCCCGTTAAACCCATGAGCACGCCTGGTCCCTGCCGGTGCAGGCGGATTCCCTGATCAGAAATCCAACTGTAAGTAATTATGGGATCCAAGGTTTCAATTACCGTTGTTAAGTTGGGCAGCATGGGCGTTAAATGTACGCCCATTTGACCGGCGAACATTGTTACCATGGGCCAGTATTTCTGGGCTTCAATCATGCCCTGGGCTAAAACCGTTCTACTATTTATATAGTTAAGGAAGATCAGGTTGTTGGGCAGGTTTTTCGCTGTGTTTTGAAAGTCCGGGGTGGTTCGAAGAGACTTCTTGGGCGCTTCTTGGGAGGTGATCTGGTTGAGGGCCGTATTAAGCAGGGGGAAATTGGAAGCCAGGATCAACTTGTCCTCAACAATTGTCCAGCAGGGCATAATACTCAACACGGCTAAAGGGGGCACCGTCCAGAAATGTATTTGCTTTCCGTCTTGCTCCTGTGTGCTGGTCCGTAATGCACCTTCGCTTTGATTGGCTGCATACTGACCGAAAGCCGTCAAAGACTGTTGAAAAAGGGGCGCATCTTTCAGTTCGGCTATAATCACGAAGCCGCCGGTCGGTGCGGTCAGTAGCGCCCCGGCGGGCAGGGAATACCAAACCACCGGACCGGACCAGCTCTTGAACAATCCCTGTCGAATCTTACAGTTTGAATCCGTTTCAAATTCAGCAATGTCATCGATTATTTTCTGATAATCATATCCTGGGGCTACAATCGCCAGCATACCCATGATCGAATCGAAAATGCCACCCAAATCAATATTAATCGTTCCCGCAGTGGCCGCCCGTTCATCCACCCAATCCAATCGGGCCAGATCAACAGGTTTGAAACAGGATAAGAGGCCACTAAACGGTTGAGGTGCTTCTAAAAGCGTTTCATTGATCAGATGCTTGCCGGAAAAACCCATTCGTCCGGTAAAGCTTCTGACTTCATGGATGCCCAGTTTCTGCAGGGCCTGCTGAAAACCGTCTCGGTCGTCTTGCTGGAAGATATCAGACTCTATAGCTCGTATAATATTCTCGATGTCAAAATGCATGGTCAGGACATCGCCATTCCCGTTTATCCGGCTCAACGACTGGATAAGTTTGCCTCTTTTCGCTTGATCCTGTCCTTGTAAACATTGAATCACTCGGCCTTTAGTATCATTGCTGAGACCAATGACAAAATAATTCTCCACCCACCCCCACCAAAGAGGGATATTTCTATCATCCGGGAGGCCGTGCATGAGATAGGAGCCGATCTGCTTTTCGGCAAATTCGCCCTGGCCCGCCAGGGCCTCCACCTTTTCAATCGCCTGGGCAATTTCGGTCTTTTTTTCGTCGGCCCACATTATCAGAAATATATCAAAGGGAAACTCGTGACCGGATCCCCACATGACCTGTTTCTGAAATGTACTTATCAATATCGGCCGAGCCAAAACCAATTTAGCCAAGTGGATAATTCTATTTATGGCTTCAGTAGCTTCCGGGTCGTCAAGGCCCAGATTAATTTTGGCCTTAACGGCTCCTTTAAGCTGCTGATAGAATTGCTGCAGGGCGGGATCGTACCACAATTTCCCCAGACTACTTTTCTTGAAGGCCGGTCTTAGGCTATCGGCCCCACTGGTGGCCGCTATACTCAATGTTGTATCCGGTAATTTACCGGCTAACTCCTCCACCGGCGAAGTAGCGGTTCCCGAGGCAGCTACAACTGAAATACCAGTAAATAAAGCAATTCCTAAAAAGCCCCATCCGCAAGACCTCAATCTATTCATAATTGCTTCCTTATTATAAGAGTTGTTTTTTGAATACACCTCAATATCGCACACTAAATATACTTCAAAACCAAAAAGCCGCCGATCAGCAAAATCACAAAGACCAAACATAACCAATTGAAATACTTGTCAATGAAGGGCTTGATGGTGGGCCCAAATCGCCAAAACAAACCGGCCACCAGGAAAAAACGGGCAGAACGGCTAACCGTTGAAGCAATAATGAAACCAAAGAAACTGATTTCAGCAACTCCGGCTGAAATGGTACAAACTTTATAGGGAAGTGGGGTAAAACCACAGGTAAACACAATCCAAAAATCATATTGGTTGTACCAGTTTTGGAATTTTGCAAAATTAGCTTCGGTTAAACCAGCCCAAGTCAAGTGAGCAAAAACCCACTGATGAATAGCCTCCCAAAGAAAAAGGCCTATACAGTAACCTAGTATTCCACCTAAGACACTGGCAATGGAGCAACTTAGAGCAAATCGCCACCACTTCCTGCGAGCTCCCAGAGTTAAGGGGGCCAAGAGGACATCGGGGGGAACGGGGAAAAAGGCTGATTCGGCAAAGGCCAAAAAAAACAGGGCCCAACCACCATAAGGGGTTTTGGCCCAGTGCAGTACCCAATCGTACAAGCGACGGTGTAAATGCCAGCGATTAGCTGCAATTGTAGCGGTCTGGGAGCCCGGTTCGATCACTTCCTGCATCCTGTTCCTTTCGATATAAAACGGCCAAAAACATAACCCTACTTAAATACGCCTGATGCGACATAAAGTTTTGTTATATCATAATTCTTTTGAAGATAAAGCCTTATATCCTTTGAAAAAGCATATTTGAGCCTTTTTCCTATCGCCAATTTTTTCTATTTACCGGTTGACAATGCTGTTTTGGTAGTTTAATTTGAGCATAAGATAATAGCTTGATGGGGAAATGTCTATATGCGAAAGCGAGCATCTTCCGCTGGGGCGGATGCTGTCGACTGTTAGTTCGGGAGCCAATCAAGGCTTTCAAATTATTTAAATAAATTCCAGGTCCATCAAGCAAGTAAAATGGTCTTTCTTTCGTAAAATGTTATCATGTTTAAGGTTGTGGAATTGCCCATTTCTGAGGAATTCTAGGTGACTACACCTAAGATTGAAAATCATCGTGTAACTAACAACAACCAGGGGGTGGCAATGAGACCGCCAGCCAAGCTGAATATATCTCTGGTGGTTTTTGGTCCTCGGGAAGACGGCTACCATGATCTGCATACGGTCATGGGCACAATAAATTTGTATGATGATCTACACCTGAAATTTGCGGATAAGCCAGGGATTCATTTGTACTGTACCGGTCTGGAATGTCCTGCAAATGGGGACAATCTGACCTATAAAGCTGCTGAACTATTAGCCAGGCATGTCAGGCTTGAGCCGGCTGTGGATATATATCTGCATAAACGAATCCCGGCCGGCGGCGGTCTGGGCGGCGCCAGCAGTGATGCGGCTGCATGTTTGTTAGGCTTAAATCGTCTATGGTCGCTGAACCTGCCGCAGGAAGAACTGGAGCTAATCGCAAGTCAATTAGGCTCGGATGTTCCATTTTTCCTGAACGGTCCGGTGGCCCTTTGTACGGGTAGAGGCGAGATCATACAAAAACTGCCCCATCGCTGTAAAAGGACTATCCTGCTAATCATTCCAGATATCCATATATCAACGGCCCAAGTGTATCGAAACTATACCTTTGACGAAAACAAAGTGAACGAGGATATTCGCAGGGCTCGTTATTTTCTTTGCCGGGGCGATCTCGATGGTCTGCTGATCCAGGGAATCAACTCGCTGACGGAGGTAACCATGTCTTTGTCTGAGGCTCTGCAGAACTTACGGCACAGGCTCAATGACATGGGTATCGCCGAGGTACATATGACCGGCAGCGGTTCTTGTCTCTTTGCAGTCTCAGAATCGATGGGAGAAATTACTGCATGGGAGCTGGAAATCAAAAGACAAAATATCGCCCAGCCTCTGCAGGTAAGCTTTTATGATCATGACGAAATATTTTTGGAGAATCATCATGCAGATTTCTGAAATCAGAGTCAGACTGGTGGAAAAACGCAACGATCGCCTGAAAGCATTTTGCTCAGTCACGTTTGACGATGAATTCGTTATTCGGGATGTAAAGATCATCGAAGGGGTTAACGGCCTGTTCGTAGCCATGCACTCGCGGAAGGTAACTGATCGCTGCCCCAGTTGCAGGACCAAAAACCATCTGCAGGCCAAATATTGCAACGAGTGCGGTAAACGCTTAAAGTCACTGCGCCAACGCCGCCGAGATCGGGAAAAACTGCATGACGATATTGCTCATCCTATAAATTCCTCCTGTAGGGAAATGCTCCAGGAACAATTAACCGAGGCATATAAAGAGGAAGTAGAAAAATCCCAACAGCCGGGCTATGTGCCCCCCCGGATGAGTGTGCACGAAGACGAATACACCGAAACATACGAAACAAGCTCCAACTCTGCAGAGGCAACACCAGATCAATTTGAACACCAGGAAGCCAACTCTGCTTCAGCCGAAGTAGATTATCGCCGTGATCCGGACCCGGTCGATGATAATCCCCGCTATTACCAAGCAGAAGAGGAATCGGAAAAACCCCCTCACCCCCCCAGAGATGATACCGGCTTCAGTGAGGGGATTTTATAATACAGGTCATTTTTCCTTAGTCGCATCTGAATATGCTCTAATGACAATAATCCGTGATATTAGAGCAATGATCAGATAAAATGTGCGCACCGGCGGACCTTATAGATCAAGCAACAATATGAAAGGATAATTGCAGTACTAATCCATCTGATCGTCAAGAGGTAACTGTGAGTCAGCTGAACGGTCTTCATAGGAGATGATACTATCAATCAGATCGGAGGCTTGCTGTAGTCCGTAGTTGCGGGCTACGGTATGGAAATTCTGGATCAGCCTGTGCAGCAGTTTATTGATTATACGCTCTACGGCGGCTTCCATTTTCTGTTTTTGCAGGGCAGGCAGAGAGGCTTCCCCGGCGAGAAAACGCTCGAGCTCGGTGTGGCTTATCTGTTGGAACTTCTGACGCAATTTACCTATCAGCGGGCCAATGTCAGAGAGGGCAAACCAGTCCATAAAGCTTTCCACGTTGTCAGTGATTATCCGGCAGGCCTGGTCGATATCTTCCTGGCGGGCCTGGAGATTTTCCTGGATAACCTGTGCCAGATCGTCCACGCTATAGAGATATACCTCATCCAGCTCGTTGACAGCCGGGTCAAAGTTGCGGGGGACAGCGATATCGATAATCAATAACGCTCGTTTGCGGCGGGAATGGAAAATTGTTTTTTCAAACAGATGTTCTTCCGTAAGCGCTGCAGCTACCACAATATCCACCTGCTGTAGAGCCGATTGCAAGTTCTCCCATTTGGCTGCAGATATTTTAAACTGCTCGGCTAACACCTGAGCGCGGCGAAACGTGCGATTATAAACGGTTATATCTGAACAGCCCACATCCTGTAAGTGCTTGATCAGCAGCTCGCCCATCTGGCCGGCTCCAATAACCGCCACTCGGGCAGAGGGGATGTCCTCAAAGATCTGTCCGGCCAACTCTATAGCCACCCCCGCAACGCTGACCCGGCGCTGGGCAATGCTGGTGAGAGTATAAACTTCCTTACTGGTCGCAAAGGCACAGTGGAAGAGGCGATTAATGATTTTACCGGCAGTCTGAGCGGCAACGGCCAGTCGGTAACTTTCCTTTACCTGGGCAATAATCTGAGGTTCGCCGATGACCATGCTATCAAGGCTGGATGCTACGGTCAGTAAATGTCGAACCGCTTCTTCGTCCTGATAGAAATATAAACTTGTTTTTAACTCGTCCGGGTTCAGAGAGGAAGATTCCCCGAAAAATTCCGCAACTTCGTTTAACTTTGGAATAGTATCGCCCCGGGTCGCCAGATATAGTTCGGTACGATTACAGGTGGAAAGCAGTACATACTCCGCGTCGCCGAGGCGCGTTGGCAACTGCTGCAGGGCATGAGTGACCTGCATGGTAGAAAAAAATAGCTTCTCACGCATCGGCAGAGGAGCTGTTTTATGATTTATGCCAACAACCGCTATCTTCATATCTTATTCTTGGGAATTTGTCTGCTTCGTCGATACGGAGCCCGAAAAGTCGTGCTTGGTGGCGCAGAAAAGAGTGGCCCCGACCAGAGCGAATAAAATCCAAATCAAAATTACCAACGACGCATAAGCTACAATTCGTTCCTTGATGAAATTCAAATGCCGAGCAATTAAAACCACCAGCAATAACAACCAGGTAATGAAAATCGCCAGGATTTTAGAATCGAAAAGCCAAACAAGGGGCTGGGTACCCAAAAATTCCGCCTTTAGCCATACACCCACGGTGCCGCTAATCATCCCTATGGTAATCAAGACAAAGGCCGCCCAGAGGGCCCATAAGTTGAGGCGTTCCATTTTTTGCAGATTAGGCATCATGCCAAGCACTTTGACAATTCGCTTTTGTTTTAGCCGGGCTCGACCCGCCAGATATATATAACCACAAACCGCAGCTAAAAGAATCAGAGCTGCAGAGAGGATCATCGCCAGGGCGTGGGTCAGCACCCAGGGCTCGGTAGCGATTTCCCGGGCATCAGATACCGGTCGAGCGATTAGTGCGGTCAACAATATAAGCACCGCCAACAACCAACTCATCATAGAACCGAACCACACCTGGCGTAAAAACATACCCAGGATCAAATATACCAGGCCCAGGATACCCGTGAGCATAATCATCGATTCGAAAAGACCTGTCAGAGGTACCGACTTGAGCTCGGCGGCACGTAAAACCAGTATCACGGCTTCTAGTACCACGGCCAGGGCAAAGATATGAGTCAATATGGGTAGATTTTTCTGTTTTACACGAATGATTTGAAGATAACCGATTACCGCGGCGATGAGATACAAGCCGATGACGGTCAGAAAAAGAACTAACTCGTTTGTGGGCAGTTCAAACATTAAAATCGGGTTTCAGATATTTGGTTTCGGGTTTAAGGGATCGCCTTGGGCGAACTCAGCCAAGTCATGCCTGGGACGGTTAACAGAAAAAATGGTTTTACAGAGATAAGTAATGTTGGGGTATTAATGGTTTTATTCTATTTTCCATATTTTGTTTACGGAATCGGCATTTACATTGGAACCAGTTCCCATGGTTTACGATAGGAAATATGCAGCATCTTGTTTGCCTGGTCGTCATTGGTAAATTGTTCGGTTTTGGGGTCCCATTTGAGTTTTTTGCCTCGTTGAATCGCTATATGACCCAATTGTCCCATCGAACAGGTGCGATGCCCAACCTCAGCATCAGCCATGGTATTGCATTTATTCTTGATCGCGTAGATGAAATCTTCTTTATCCATACGCTGCGGTAATCGAATGTCAGATTCTTTAAATTTTGTTCGAAAGATAGACTTGTCGTGCGCGGTAAGCCCGCCCCGGCTATGCCAGTGGGCCTTGATCCATCCTTCATCTCCTTCAACGCGCAAATATGGTACATCAATCAGATAATCCAGAACCACCCCGTTGGCATATTTATACTGCACTCGAAAATCCGTTAATACATTCCATAAGCCCGAACCTGGTTTGGGATATTTGCCCGTTCCTTCGACCTCTATCGGCCCGGTACGTTCAGTATTATTTAGCTGCTGGGCAACGTCCAGTAAGTGAGTCCCCCAGTTGGTTATCATTCCTTCGCAAGTGTCGCGGCAACGCATCCAACCAGGACGATCATAGCTATGATGCGGATGCACGCGGTCAACCGTGTAATCTTTTAGGGGGGCAGGACCAACCCACATATCATAATCCAGCTCTTCCGGCACGTCCATAGGCTTCGGATTGCCACCAGCTACATCACCTTTGGGCACTCCGACCTCTATACGCTTTATGTTTCCCAGATAGCCGTTGAGAGCAAGTTCCGCGGTTTTGTGCATATATGAATCTGAGCGACATTCACTGTCGGTTCTAAAGACGACGCCGCTTTTTTTGGCGGCATCAGCCAACACGCGCCCTTGAGCGATCGAGAGGGTAAGCGGTTTTTCGCAGCTTACATGTTTACCTTTTTTTACTGCTGCCAGCGAGATAAGCATATGCCAGTGATCGGGGGTGGAATTCATTATTGCATCAATGTCATCACGTTCGAGCACTTCACGCCAGTCTGTATAAGCACGACAATCAGTGTTCTTATAAAATTCATCGACTTTTTTCTTGGCATTGTCCAACCGCCACTTATCGACATCGCAAACAGCCACAATTTGACAGTCTTCGGAATTCAGAAATGGAACAGTATTTGCGTATATTGCCTGACGTCCCATACCGATCATACCGACTGCAATACGGTTTGACGGAGCCTTGTTACCCAAAACACTCGAGGGCACAAGCATGGGCAATCCTAATGTTATACCCACCGCTCCTGTCGCTTTTAGAACTTCTCTCCGCGTAAAAGTTTTGCAGTTTATTTCACTCATTTTTTCCGCAACACCCTCTTAGTTGATTTTCCATTGGTAATGACACTACCAAATTGGCATATTTTATGCAATTTATTTTTGTATGATTTCCAGGAGTCCCAAAGCATCATCGAGTTTATTTTATGTTGCATAGCTATGCAGGCCGGAGAATAGCTTAGCCAGATTCACCCATAACAAGGTTATAAGTATAGCCAGCAGTCCGACAATTGCCCAGATACTGTTAATACGTTTATATTTTCTGCCATATATATAGCGAAAATGGAGATAGCCCAGATATACCAGCCAGGTTACCAGCGACCATAATTCCTTGGGATCCCAGCCCCACCAGTCACCCCAGGCCAAGTGCCCCCACCAACTGCCAAATACCAGGCCCAAAGTCATCAGCGGGAATCCCAGACAAATCATATGGTAGGTGGCCATCTCATAATCCACCAAACTACTATCGCGGGGGCCGGAGGGCAGGCTCAATTGCCCTATCGCCTGTACCGCTGCCTTTGCCATGATGACATAAGAAATGATATAAACGGCTACGTGCGGCGCGAACAACCAGCACTGCAGGGCTGGGGGCAGAGTTTGCGGCTCGGCTGAAAAAATGAAACCAGCCGGAAACAAGACGACCGCCCCCAACAGCATATCCGATGCTTCCACTCCTACGCGTAAGTACTTCCGGGAAAACACCGAAAGCGGATAGATCAACATACCCATCGTTACAAACACTTCAAAAAGATTTTGCATGGGTACATGACGTACATGCAGCCAGCGATAGATGAAACTAACCACCGCCAGCAAAAATCCTATAATATATAAAGCCTTGGCCGGCTTTCCTCTTTGCAGTACGGCTATTACAAAAGCCAGCAGATACGTTGCCAAGGCCGCATATATTATCCCCCCCTGAATGGTCCATTTTATTTCCATAGTTTAATCAGAGTTAATCCTTTGAAGCCGGGGTTTAAATATCCCGCTAAACCAAAAATGCCAGAAAGTTCCCAAACAAAGCAAAAAATATCCACCAAAGACAATCCCCAGACCTGTATCACTGGTTACCGAAAGCACAGTATATGTTCCCCCCTGGTGATCATAATCAGACTGATAAAAATAATACCCCCCATAATGGAGGGGAT
>Ga0272443_10001014_pt1 | contig 44782 bp, 37 predicted proteins | sample SSMAcet12_FD_193581 | JGI IMG/M metagenome (GOLD analysis project Ga0272443, IMG submission 193581) | Marine sediment archaeal communities from Little Sippewissett salt marsh, Falmouth, MA, United States - SSM-Acet-12 | ecosystem: Environmental > Aquatic > Marine > Wetlands > Sediment ...
AGGTACATGGTTATCGCAGATGTCAAAGTCGTTTTACCATGGTCAACGTGGCCTATAGTTCCGATGTTCAAATGCGGTTTTGTACGTTCGAATTTTTGTTTAGCCATGACTCACCCTCCTTTGATAACTATTCAGGTTTATACGTCTGAAAATATTTTTACTGTCCCTTGAGCCGGTTTCTGCAACTCTGGAGCCCACGGCCAGATTCGAACTGGCGACCCCATCCTTACCATGGATGTGCTCTACCAACTGAGCTACATGGGCAGTTTTTTTTCACAACATCACATCCAGAAAAAATAATAAACTCCACCACTCGCTTGATTTTTCCAAGCTATGAGTGTGGAGTTAATATATAATCTCTTATATGCGAGATGTCGGAGTTATAGATTTTAACAAAAAACCCGGTGTTGTCAAGAAAAAAATTAACTTTTTTGATGTTGTTTCGATATCTGACTTTTTTTAGGAATTCAGGGGGTATTTTTTTGAAAACTTCTTTAAAAACGGACTTCTATAGAAATAACAAAAAAAATGCGGACACAACGCCCGGGTTACCCCCCCATCATCAGCAAATATCCAACCAGGGTCAGCCTGACGTCAAGGAAATAACCCCTGTCTTTGTTACTTGACTTTGTGTAAAAAAAGTGTATATTATCACATGAAATATACTTCATAAGGGCGAGCGTAGCACAGTGGTAGTGCAGAAGCCTTCCAAGCTTCCTACGTGGGTTCGATTCCCATCGCTCGCTCCATCTTTTCCAGCTTTCAGCCATCAGCCTTCTCCGCCAAAAGCGGACCAGCCTTTGGCTGGAGCTTTCAGTTTTAAGATATAAGAGGCTGGATTATCTACCGGGGACACGGACAATACCCGCAAAAAGCCCATCATTCCGTGCCGATATACTGCAGTATAAAGCCCAGAAAAAGAAGAAACCACGCGATATTCGCGCTGGCTGCCGGTATATAAGATAATAATATTACTTTACTGAAATAAGGAAGTTGCAGATACCTTATACCCAGAAAAAATACCCCGGTCATTGTAAACAATAAACCCACCTTACGGATCGAATCAGGATATAATTTCCTTATGAAAGAGTTTCTTCTTTTCCGCATATAAACCCGCGCTTGCGCGTAAAAGTCAGGGGTATCCCGTGGCGCTATCCGTTAGCTTTCAGTACTATCAAAATCCCGATAGCCAATGACACTACAACGATCACGATCACCCATTTAATAAATAATCTGGTATAATCCATGACAAAATTATTGAGGTCTTTAAAATCTTTTTTCTTCCTTCAGGCTTTTGACCGCCTGCAGCCTGTCCTCGTACATTTCGAACATCCTGTCCAGCTTGGTAGTGTTCAACAGGTCCTTTACGGGATCCCTGGCCCCGCAAAGCACAAGATTACCTCCCTCTTTTCTGGCTTTTTTCAGCATTATGACCAAAGATGAAAGTATCAATGACGATATATAGGAAGTATGCGACAGGTCAAGCACTATATTCTTCCGCCCCACATCCAGCAGTACATAAAACGGTTTTATCAGTTCTTTATCCTGAAAGATAGTGGCCGCGTCCAGTTTCAAAGTTAAAACGGTTATCTCTCCAAGAACATCAAGTTTATAAAGCGTACTGTTTATCATGGTATTGCACCTGTAATATTATATCATAAGAACCCCGGTTGATACCTGCGTAATACTCTGTCCAGCTCCCGCGCTTCCGGTATGAATCCGCTCAGGGAATCCCAGAAACCCTTTCTATGGTCCTTTATCCGCGTATGCACCAGCTCATGCATGATCACATAATCTATTAATTTATCCGGCAATCTGGCCAGCTTGATATTCAGTCTTATATCATTCCCCGGGGAACAACTCCCCCAGCTGGTCTTGTTTTCCCTTAATACCACGGAATTATATGTAAAATCGGACCGCTTTGCTAACCCCTCGAACCTTTTAAGTATCTTTTCAGCTGATTCTTTTTCGGTAAATTTTAAATTACCAGCTAGAAGAACGTGCTCCCTTCTAAGGCGCTCTACATCCCTTATGTACCTTTGAACCCAGCCTATATTATCTGTCAACACCTTCTCGGCGTTCTTGAATGACACCCAGTAAGGGATGGAGACCCTGAGTACATCCTCTCTTCCCATGAACAGGTTCATCTTCCGGGCACCTTTTCTTTTTACAAATAGCACTCTTCCTATGCCGTCTATCGTTTTAAAGTGGTTATTCACGGCCATCGTTTTTTCTAATACCTGTCCTTTAAAAGATCCGGTTTCCCAGGGTCGCTGTCGCGCGATAACGGAATATCAGATTATTCCGTCCCCTTCGCGTTTTCCTCAAGCAGACGTCTTATATCTTTCAGTATCTCTATGATCTGGACATTCTGGAAATACAGCGCTTTTGTATCATCCTGCGCATACAAGACCCCTTTCTGCCCCTGTTCGTGCAATTCTTCGGCTTTTTTCGCGGCCTCTTTTTCCGTTCTTCCCGGGGAGAACCCGTCTGGACGACAATCCGTCATAGGCCACACACTGAACAAAACCATAAATAGTATTAAGTATATGCTATTATTCATCACACACATCCCCTGTATTTAGTGTGATCGGGCCATATTCCCGGCTATCATCTTGTTTATCTCTCCCGCTATTATTTTATGGGCCCTTGAATTCGGGTGGTGATCCACGATAGCCGACCTGTCGGGCTTCCAGTGTTTATATGCTTTATCATATTCTTCCTTTACAGGATCCTCCAGCCTATTCCACAACGCGGTCTCCGCGTCTACCATAATAAGGTCTTTTCGCATCCTGGCATAATCAAAGTCTTTCTGCGCCAGCCCTTTAACCCCCACAAACAGCATGACCATCTTAGCGTTATACTTCCTGCATAGATCATACACTTCTTTATATATATACCTCTCCACTCTTAACCCATCATAGGTGGGGCCGGGCCTTTCCCCCCGCATAACCATGATCTTGTACCGGAACCTGTGATAATCATCATGGATATAGAACGGGATCGCGACATTTTTCATAAATGATAAAAAATCATAAAAACTTTTCTCTGTATGCTTGTACCTCGATACCGGCAGATCGAATATATTGGTCTTAAACGGGGGCGCGACCAGAGTTATATCCCCGTTCATTTTCCCGAAATACGGCATAGGCAGCGAACCATAAGCAGTCGGGCGGTAAACGGCCATAGACCTTTTAACCAGCCACGGAGAGCATTGCAATACAACAAAATCGGGTTTATATTTGGGAATAAGATCGCGCGCAAGCATCAACATCTGTGAAAAACCGTAACTGACCGCCCCCGCGTTGATGGATTTACCGTTAAAATTTTCGCCGACTAAATACGGATACGCCTCTTCCGCGAGACAGGCAGATCCAAAAGTAAATGAGCACCCGAGAAACAGGAACAGAGGATGTTTTCCATAGTCGGCGGGGTACTCGAATACCGGCACCCTGAAACCCTCATCATCGTACCTCATGGTTATTTTCTTGCTCCCCTCGAACACTTCGTATCCACTCGCGCCCGGTATTGACCTGTATCCAAGTCTGTCATCACCCTGGTGAAGGTTGCCTTCCCATCCCCTGGTGGGGACTTTCACATAATCATAAAACTTTACAGCTCTTCTGGTCAGCATGAAAACGTATACCAGGAGGCTCATGAACAGAGAGACAACTGTTAGATAGGCGATATATCCGAATATTTTGTTGATCTTCATGAGTGAAATATGTATCCGATCAAGATCATGTCATTCTTTCAATGTCCTGGCCGCCCATAACATAAAAATGATGACCAGATAGCAGGGATACCCGAAGATAATGATGTATTTGCCGGCCTCCCTGACCAAAAAATATCTTTTCGCGGCTTTTTTAAAACCGTGGTTTACCCGCCGGGCTTTATCTTCCGCTTTTTTATTTTTCAAAAGATACGACCGCGCTTTTTCATCTATTCCTTCATACATCGAAAACGTTTTTGCCAGTTCCGTTGCCAGTGTGATATCGTTAAGATATTTGTATTGCGGGTATTTCTTCCTGAAATCCCTGATCACATCCATGGCTTTTTCTTCGTCATCCGTAAGAGATACTTCAATCCGGGGGGCTTCTTTCGCGCTGAAATGATCATATAGATAACCGCCGGTTTTCATCACGAAAAGCCCGGAAAATATTATCACAAGGATTATCAGACCCTGCTTAGCTACGAGTTTTCTGTCTATATTTACCTCTTTTTTCCACTTGCTTTGAGTAAACGCCCATACGAAAAACCTGACGGCGGCATATACCGTTACCCATAAAAAAAGAAAAGACAGCAACCTGCCCGCGTTCACTACTCCGCCACGCTGGGACCTGATGAACCCCAGGAGAAAGATCAGCACAAAATACGGCGTGAAAAATATACCTTCACGCGCGATCAGTTTTTTTATCCTGGATTCCATGCCGTCTCCGATATCCGGTAAACCGTATTACACACCATACTTTCAAGCACTAGTATGCCATATCAGCTGCTGAAAAAGAAACGTAAAACAAAAAGAAAGATGACTGACAGGGATATTTTATTTAGAATCACCGGGCCGGGTCACTTTTTACTCAAGGCTATATTATCTATGAATATCGGGCCTGAATACGCCGGTTTACCGTTAGATACGACCCTGATATCGACCTTTCTCACATCAGCACGGAACCCATCATCCACCTTGACCCTGCGCCAATCGATACTCCCCGGCATAAGATCAGCCCTTACGGTAGTCCATTCCCCCGGTATCAAGTTCACGGCCCTGGCCATCTCCACCCACTTCCATGATTCGCCTACCGTCAATATGATCCTGGCTTTTAACCCTTTTGGAGCTTCGGGGGGTATATATATATCGCATGACAGGGCCGAATAGGCGGACCAGTCAAAATATCGCATAACCTCTATAACGGCGCCGGCCCATTTCCCGCCCGGAAAATCCGTCGTTATCTCCAGGCTGTTTTTCCCGTCACTCGCGACTTTGTCCGAAACATGTATCTCTTTCTGTACATGGTCATCTTTTTCATAAGCCCAATCTGGTACATACCATGTCTCCAGATCCTTTTCAAAGCTGAAAATAACCCTTGCTCCGGGAATACTTTCACCCGCGGCATGACGCTGCTGAGTCTCCTTTGAACTTTTTTTGCTCTCTTCCGGCCCCGGCAAAAGCTCTTTCGGGATGACTTTGACGGGTTCGGCTTTCATTTCAGGGACCGGCTGTTCCGTTTTTGTATTTCCAGGCGCACCCATCGGCTGCGTATCATCATCTCCCGGGCCTTCCTTCTTCAGATATTCAATAAATTCACTGGTATTGGTTATCCCCTCTTTTTCCGGGTCCAGTCTTTCGAGAAAGGTCTTAAGTTTCCCGTCTTCCATATCGGGCACCATGCGCATAACTGTCTGCACCGAAAAACCCCTTGTAAAGGTAAGGTAATTGATCAGATCCGACTGCGTTCTGATCTTCTTCTGCGCGGTATGACCCGGTGAAGCACAAAAAAGCAGTGTCATGGATAAAGCAGCAATTACTATATATTTCACGTTTCCTCCTTTATTATTTTTATTATAACCCCGGTTTTTCTTAAACACAATTATTAAAATATTAAGCAAGTTGATTGCCTTTTAAGGATTAATCGCATATATTTATAATAACTATTTCCTTTGTTGCCTGACGGAGAAGCCATGTATCTACAAAGATCGATCTACAGTATTGATAAAAAGTTACTGCTCGCGAAAGGTGAGGGCATTGATAACAGGGTCCTTTCCAGGATAGTGAAAGATTCACCCCGCATCCGGTACATAGGCATAAAAAACACCGCGCTTATACGTGACATAAAAAAAGAATTCGACAATCCCATATACAGGATCATACTGGCGGATAAAGAGGAAAACCGGAGGATCCTGGACCTTATTAAAAAAACGTCTATACCTGATCTGCTGTTCAAAGAAATAATGCTGCTGAAAAAAAAGCTGCGCTATACTTACAAACATATGCTGGTCGTTACCATACTTGCCACCAAGCTGGCTATACATAAGCATCTCAAAGACAAGTTCGACGCCCTGAGGGTCATCCGCACCGGCCTGGCCCACGATCTCGGAAAATCCCGGATCCCATTAAAAATACTTAACAAGACAAGTCCTTTGACCAAAAGCGAAAGGGAGATCATAAAAACTCATCCGCTGATAGGATATCTCCTGCTGCATTATTATTACGGCAAGGAACACAGCAAATATGACCGCGCGTCCTATGAACACCATGAAAGGCTGGATGGCTCAGGATATCCCCGGAAGATAAAAAGGCTTAATAAATACGCTCAGCTTATGTCGGCAATTGACACACTTGATGCCCTGGTGTCCAAAAGACCGTATAGAAAAACATCGTATTCATTGAGGGCCGCCATCGACTTCCTCCTTGATGAAGCCGACAGCGGCAAACTAAATAAAAAAATAGTCTATGTGCTTATATCCCTGGCCAGAAAGGATAAACCGGGCATACGAGGACTTAAAATAGGACAGAAATACAGGGATAAACCCCCTAAAGACAGCGTGTACGGACAGACTATCCCTGATTGATTCTTCACGTTCAATAACGGATCAGACAGGGATCCTGGATTTGATCTCCACACCGGTCTTGTAGCCCTTTTTGCGCGTCCCGTCAATCTTTATTTCGGTAACCCACGCCACCCGGCCGTCACAAAGTATGGGTTCATCTTCCAGATACAGCTCAAGATGTAATTCGGTATCAACATCAAGTTTATGATCGAGTATGAGGTTTACGCCTATCTCGCATATATCCTCGGTAAATGTGGATATGACGCGTTCTTCGGGAGAAAAAATGAAGATCTTACAGGGTATTCTTCTTCTTATGAACTTTCTTCGTTCTGTACCATCCCACACCATGTGCCTTTCCCTCCGTTCCTACCAGAAAGACCTTTTCTGCCTTCTTTGTCCGCCTGAACTTAATACGTCGAGCATGTCCCTTCTGGACGTGATGCCTACCAGTTTATCCCCGTCAACTATTATAAGATGCCTGGACTTTATCTCACATAACGTCTGATATATTTTGTTAAGCCCCTCTTTTATATCGACTGTAATGACTTTTTTAGTCATGAAATCCACGGTTTTTACCTCATCGGGCAACAGTCCTTCAGCTACCACCCTTCTTGTTATATCCCGTTCACTTACCACTCCTGTCACCTTGTCCCCGTTCACTATAACGACTACCCCGATATCGTTGTCTTTCATCATACGGGCGATATCCCTGGCAGGCGTATCCTCGGAAGCAGTAACCACATCCCCCGTTATTATACCCAAGTATTTGTTTTTCCTGAACATCTCCGCCTTTTCCTGTTATCCGGGTTTAATCTTCCAGTATTTTCCGCAGTTTCTTTTTCAAAGTATCCATCCTGGCTTCATTTTCTATACGGATCTTCTCGGATATTTTAAGGTCCTTGACCTTATCGATCAGTTCTTCCGCGGCTTTTTTTCTTTCCCCGGTTTCCTGGTCCAGTTTCTCAGTAAGCTCTTCTATCTCCAGCCTCGCTTCATGCAGAAGCTTTTCCATGTCATTCTTTTTATCTATCAATCCCCTGCATTCCACCTTCTGGTCCGCAAGTTTTTTCTGAACATCCTTGTTGGCCTGCTCCAGCCTTTCTATTTTCTCTTTGACAAGCGTTTCTATTTTTTCCCGGTAATCTTTTAATTTTTCTTCCGCCCTTGCCCGGCCGGCATTAGCTATATCGAATTGCTCCTCCAGTTCAGCTATCTTAGCATTCCGTTCCTCTACCAGCCTCCCGAGGCTTTTCCTGTATTCCGCGAACTCCTCCTCTACCGACTCCCGGCTCGACTTTTCCTCATCAAGCAAAGCGCTGATCCTTTCCAGCCGTTCCTCATTTTCCCGCAGGTTTTCTTCTTCACTGTCACGGCGCTTATTAGATGTCTTCCGTACCGGGGTCCTCCCAGTTGTTTTGATATCCGCCTCCCCGGATATGATCCCGCCGACATGATCATCTACCTTGTCGATGAGGCCTTTATCATGCCCTGAAAGATCCCTTATAATATCGTTCTCCAGCATATTGCCATCGTCAAAAAGCACATATTCATTCACCGGCTTATGGCTCCCGGCGGGAGATACCGCATCCAGGACTCCGTCCCTGCCGCGCGGCGCCTCCTCGAAAGCATCCTCGGACTCTTCGGGTATTTTCCCGCTTCCCGGATCGGCGGAAGTATGTACAAGTTTCTCGATATTTTCCCGGGTCTCCCAGTGATCTTCCTTTTTTCCGCTTTTCGCCCCGTCGCGCCTTTTTTTAAGGGTTGTTATGTCATATCCTTCGATCCCTTCCAACAGGGACCGTTCACCTAGTTTTTTATTTTTCCCCATGATTCACCTTTTTTTAGATTTTACGCAGCACCATTGAACAGATATTATTGTATATTGTTAATCAAGTAATTTCAAGTCTTTAGGATAAAAATATGAATTGCCCTTATTGAATGGGAAAATCACAAATGAAAAGACAGGGGAACGGCTATACCGCCCCCCTGCATGATATGAACATGTCATTTGACAAGAGAATTACCTTTATCCTGCCATTCTTTTAAACCGCCTTTGTAATCTACGATCTTATAGCCCATGCCCGATAAGGAGATCGCCGACCTCGTGCTTGCCATACATTTGAAGCTTCCGCAATAGACCACTATATTATCGGTCTTTGATAGTCTTTCGGCCGCGGCATCACCGTTTATCTCCGCAAGCGGAAAAGAAACCGCCCCCTCGATATGGCCTTTATCGTAACTTTCACCCGAAAGAACATCGAGAAGGATATATTCTTCTCCGGATTTCATAAGTTCACTCAGTTGGCCATAGGATATTTCCCGCACGCCGTCTTTCACTTCTGCCTCCTCGTAGATCTGGTCATACACAGAACCTCTTTCCACGTCTTTACGTGCCTTCGAATCAAGATTGCCGTAACTTTTGTAAGATACCATACCTACCAAAAAACAGACCATTATGATCATGATAATCTTCATCTCACACCTCCTTTTCCCTATCCATAATATGATACTATTTGGGTATCATTTTGTCAAGTTTCCGCCCCTGCCATGATCCAAAAGTCCTGTCATGGCCGGATCTTATACTTCTTTGATGAAAAAATCGAAAAGAGGAAGAGGTTGTTTGTCTTTCACGGCCTTGCGGATCTTTTGCAGTTTTATAGAGTAAGTAGCGGTTTTGATGTTAACTGTTTTTATATTGTTCTTTTCCATGTCGAATTCCAGGACCTGGGAATCGCCTCCGGGTTTACCGTTTTCACCCCTGGGGCGTATTTCGACCGTGACCCTCCCCTCGGGACAGGAAGTATTCGCCCTCATCTCGATCTCACCCGCGGCCTCCCATTTTGTATACAACGGGGACAGGACCACCTCTATTTTTTTAATCCTGGAAACCATGCCTATCCACCCCCTCCTGTCAACCATGCCGCGCACGGCAGTATCTTCCCTCCGCACACGAGATATACTGAGACCAGCAGCGTCACGGCGATCAGAAAAACCCCCATCAGCCTTGTATTGCGCATCTCTTTTTCCATGGAGACCGGTTCTATTTTCCAGTTGATCTTACTATAGAACCACATCTGGTATTTTATCGCCAGCCCCGGTTTTTTGACCAGAAAAAACCCCAGGCCGAGGCTGATGACCGGTACTACCGTTATTCCCGCCAATGTACATATCTGCATAGCATCCTCCCTCTTTATTATGCGGTATTTTCCAGTGGAGGTCACCCCTGTTTTCCGATGAGTAAAGTATAGACATATCCGGCGGGGAAAGCAAATACCGGGGTACGGGATGCGTAAAATAATGACTCTCGCAATGGATTCTCCCGGTGCCTTTTTTATTCTTCTCTATTGATATTTTGTTTGAAATATGCTATCTTTTATGTCCGTGGCAGCAGGCCGGCGTAGCTCAGTTGGTAGAGCAGTTGATTTGTAATCATCTGGTCGGGGGTTCGAATCCCTCCGCCGGCTCCAGACTTCGCTTTGGGCTTTCAGCCGGTCTTAACTGTTCTTTATTCAGATATTGCGGTATAATTTACCTGAACCCTGCAGCACCCCATGATCGGGTGCTTTATATAGACGGTGGGGAGATGGCGGAGTGGTCAAACGCATCAGACTGTAAATCTGACGACTTATGTCTACGAAGGTTCAAGTCCTTCTCTCCCCACCACTGAATTACTAAAAAGGGACACTTTTAAAAGTGTCCCTTTTTTATTTAGAAAAGTGGGAAGAAAAACCCGGCTTCTGGGCTTGTTCTCGAAAGGACCTAAAAAATTATTCTAGCTTGGTCTCCTGTTATCTTGTTGCAACCTTCTTAATAACAGGAGTAGAATAATTTTTTCGGAGTGAGATTTGCCGCTGGAGTAAATCGAACGATCCTTGAGAGAATAGCCCAAAAGTCCCTACGCTTTCACCAGCACTTCGACCGCGGCTTTGTAAAGGTCTTCGAGCAGGCCTATATCAACCGGTTCGGCCTCAGGTACGAATATCAAAACATCCGGGATCTTATCGCTTTTAGTTATACTGACATACGGATACTCTTTTGCGAAATCTTCCAGCAGGATATCCCGCCCATTCTGTCCGGCATACGCCAGTTCAATTGTCATCAGCAACATCTCGAGCAGCCGGACGCGCTGCTCCTCAAAGAGGTCCCCTTCTGTTTTACTGAACGCCGCCGTATCGACCCCTGTCTGGTAAAAAAGCCCCGCAGACCCGGCAAACTCTCCCTCGTTTAATCTATCGAACAACCCGTTCTCAACATGTTCCTTTTTACCCAGTATGATAAGATCGGCCTTATTTATTCCGCGTTTTCTGCGTTCCAAATTGATCTCATTTACCAGCCCCTCCCCCTGTCCTTTGACAAAAATGATGTTATCAATACCCAGTGGTTCGGACAGGTCCTTCACTGTCTCGATGATATTCTGGAATTCCGAGTCAGTGAAAGGGATATTATCCGGCATGGAGCTTGTATCCATACCGATCATGATCTTCACTCCACGCCGCCCTGCTGCCAACACATGCATGATTATCGTATCAATAAAATCCTGGGCTATCCTTTTCTGATGGTCAATAAGTTCTTTTCCAGCCGGGTCACCCGCCGCACTGTTGGCCGGCATGGGTTCTTCCCTGCCGCCCTGCCGTTTTGCCAGGTATTCTAACGCCTCTTCTCTTCCGTTTTGCATCCTCCCGGCCTTTGAAACATTCATTATCGCTTCACGGGCCGGGCCGCATCCCGCGTCCGCCATGACTTCAAGCGCATACCCGAAATCTTTGTATTCCCCTTCCATATTACCACCGAGCCATATCAGCCCATCCATAACGTCCCGGTCATTTACCTTCAAAAGCATCGCGTCGACAACATATCCGCGTGTATCAACATCGATGGCATTCCAGTCCCTGGCAAGCACATCTTCGAAACAGGATAATATAGGCTCTTTATGCGCGGGATATTCCGAAACAAATATATCGGCGAGAAGTCTGAGTAGATTCGCTTTTGCATCCGCGGGTGTAACAGGATGTCGAGCCTTCCGGATAATACCTTCTACTGTTTCAGGTTCAAGGTCTGTTTTTCCTGGAAACTGAGCCATAAGAGATTTTTTTTCTGCGAAAGTATTGTAACTCTCAATAAATACCGCAATGCCATGGTGTTCCGTTACGGATATCTCATCGGCTTCATTCCCGGGGCTATTGCCGGCCCTGTCCGCTATATGCGCCGTCTCATGATCAAGCCATTCATCATAGGCATCCTTATTATATCTTTTGAGCCATTGCAGCAGATAGAGCTCTTCACGCGGGATAAGCATGTTATATGACCGGGGATGATATTCAAGACCCGGATTTTCATCATCCCTCATCCCTCTTCCTTCATCCTTCGTTCTACCGGTCCCCGGGTGGGTGTCCTGGCTCTTGGCTCTTGGCTCTTGGCTTTTAGACCTCCCGGTGCCTGGATGTGTTATCAATTTGAATTTGCCACGTGCAGGGAATTTTACGCCTTCGGTTTCGGCTAACGCGTAAATTTCATCATACAAAAGCCCGGCCGGCGGTGAATGTATATGTATGGGTAATGCATTTATGCCTGCTGCTCTGAGCTCTGGGCTTTGGGCTTTGAGCTTCGCAACGAAGTCCTGATAGATCTGGTCGTCGGCTCCCAGTTCATAGCCGCTGCCGGACCATCCCCTGAAATGTTTCCCCCACACGCGGTTTATGATACTGTGCTGGGCATGGCTCAGCTCATATTGAACAAGCTCGTTATCCTTTTCCACCAGGGCGATCGCCGAGGGTTCGGATTGTCCGCCTGTGCCTTGTGACGGATCTCCCGCTTCACCTTCTGATATTTCCCGGTTACCGGAACCATCATCTATTTTTTCCCTGAAATCTTTCCATAAAACATTTACCAACGGATGATCAATCGTATAAACCGGCTGCTGCAACCCTCTGGTAAGGATCTCTCCGAGTTCTTCGGAAGTGCAGTAAAGTTCAAGAAGAGGCGTTGCCTCTTCTCCGAAATATCCCTGCAAAAATGTTTCTGTCCAGTCACATCCCAATTTTCCGAAAAGCATGTGACGATGATACCTCCTGACCGACTGCAGCGCCGCTCTTACATCCTGGACTATATATCCGAAAAACTGCTCAGGCGTCAGGTCTTCCGCGCTAAGGGTATTCTCTGTGTCATAGATCGCCACTTTTCCGTTCTCGAAGCCGAAATTGCCCATATGGAAATTGCCATGATAATAACCCGCATCATTTAACCGCTTCAGGGTCATACCTTGATAGAAGAAAAAGCTTTTCGCGTGTTTCTGGAACTCCTGCATTTTCGGGGTTATCTCCCCATCATCTAAAAACCGGGCCACTTCTCCTGAATAGCCCTCGGCCAGAACCATTATCTGTTCTGCCGCCCTTTCACTTTCAATATCTTCAATACCTGTGATACAGAAACCTGTATTATCGCCATCGGCACATTGTTCCCCGACAAACATACCGTAAGCCAATGACACACCCACATTAAAACCCGCATTAAAGGTTTTTATTCCGCCTGAGTACTCTATTTCCGCGTCGCTGTACCGCAGCCCGCCGTATGGCTGCCTGCGGTAATCTTTCTTCACAAAATACCCGTCTTCATCCACCGACACCCCGAAAAGCCTAGTTTTTTCCGTCACCAGGTATCCCTGCCCTGAGCCCAGTTTCATCATTTGTTCTTTAGCGTCATATTCTCTGGCCGAAGCCAGTTTTCCGGCGTCAAAAACAACACCTTTTATTTTCACCGCTGTGATCACATGGTCACCCGCGTTAAAAGGGGTATCCAGCTTCAGTATCACTGACCGCCCCATGACCTTGTAGTAATCCTCGCCTTCTACAAGATCTGAAAACGAAGTGGTGAGGATCTTCTCGATCTTTGCGGTAAGCCCGGGGTTGGATGATTCCAGGAGCATCATAGCCGGAGTGTTATACTTTATGCTTACGGGCCTGTCAGCATCACTGATCTCCACCGACTCCTGGTATTTCCGAGCGGATACCGCAGCGGGATCCCCGGTAGACCCCGCGACAGAAGTCCCGGCAGATACTTCGAAAGTTTCCCTGAATATCCATCTTGTGCCGCACTCGATCTGGCCTGAATGTTGTGTACAAATAAACTTCTCCTGATCATTATCCCATGCCCAACGCTTACCAGCAGCATCAACTATCATTTTTCCTGAAAATTTTTCCATCCTTTTGATGCCCAATCCTTCATATCCTTCTATCACGCGCCTTCTGACTTTGCGCGGCCTGCCTTCCAGAAGATCCGATAATCCCTGCGTATCATCCCCCATGTCACGCACAACTGTTTCCAGATCAAGAATCCCGCCATCGTATTCCTGCAGCTTAAACATCACAAGCCCGACAGACTTCCCTTTCGGTACTACGTGTTTACTTATATTAGAAGCCGCTTCGAATATGTATTCCCTGATAAGATCTTTCTTTTCTTTTGGGATGCCTGCCGCGCTGATCATTTGACTGATTTCCCTGGCCGCGGATGATGCTTCTTCATATCCGATCTTTCCAGATTCAAAATCTATTGGTTTGCCTTTTTTAAGAATCGGGAAAACATTCACACCTTTCTTCCTGATAAGATATAATGACCTCTCATATGCCTCATCATCACCATTCATATAGGCCTCGATCGCATCACGGGAAAGCCGGTCTATTATATCGTCCGACGGCCTGACATCCTGACTTTCTCCATCACCCATATCCGGAGATGCCCCGACACGGTCATCACGGGAAATATCGTCTTCCTTTATCCTGGTGGCCACGATAAGTTCCGCAAGCAATCTTTCGGTCCGTGCTGTGAGGCCCACCAATTTTTCTCTGTCTTCGGCAGACAAAGCGTTCTTTCCGTTGTGATCCTCCGTCAAAATATCCCTGGACCGTAAAATGCGCATTACATTATCAGAAACGTCTCCCGGCCCCTTCGTTGCCTGCGCTAAAAGTCCCTGTATTTCATCAAGGTCGTTTGCCGGGACCGAAGCGGTAAGATGCAAAATATCCCGGCCGACCACACCCTCCATTATGTCTTTTTCCGTTTTTGATATCTTTGCCTCAAAATCTATGGTCTTTATTTTACCGGATCTCATTGCGCATGTTACCCTGGCCGACACACCCAGCGTATGGCCCCGCAAAGGAACGCTGCACATAGGGCTGAAATCCGCAAGAGGCCCTTCACCGCGCATATCTCTGAGCTCCGCGGGGTTGACGGCACCTCTCCTGGAAAACGGTGATAAAAGATGTCTCACGACCATGGGCCTCGCGGCCAGTTCAGCCGCGGGATAAACATCAAGCACAGCCTGATCGAACGGAGTAAACCCCATTATAAAGTCTTCGTCTTTTATCCTGGCGATGACCATAAAATTATTTTCCGAGACCACGTTTACCGGGGCATAAGGATCATTGATAACTTCTTCACGGGGTTCGACCTCGGCTATATTCTGAAATTCGACTACCCAGTGTTCTATATCAAGTTCACTCAGCCAGCCGCTGACCTCTTTTGCCGCGCTGTTACACAAAAACCTTTCCGGACTCAATGAACGCAGGTAGAAACCCCCGTCCTGCTGCAGTACCATCCAGTCGGAACGGTCCATCCCCCATCCGAAATTCACGGCGGGATATCTTTTCCTGATCCTTTCGGCCACAGCAAGAAGCTCCCCGGGAATCTGTTTACCTTCTTTTCCGCTACCAAAGAAATCCTGATCAAAAAATAAATACCTGGCGACCAGTTCGACAACAGCCGGCTCCTCTACGGACAGCATTCTTCCCAAGCCTTCATTGACATCATATATTATTTCGAAAGAATTTTGCGATGTGGCTACAACCCTCACCAGCATCCCGAGTCTCGCGGACATACTGTCATAAAAGAAAAACCTGTCCCTGTCTCTTTTACCGCAGTTCATGATTATCCGGGATTTTCCGTCTCGATAAGCTTCCTCCTGCAGCCTTATCATCAGGCGTTCGGCAATGTAACTGCTGTCGCGCCCGGGCTCAAAAGGAAAATAGTCTACCCTCAGCGTATCCGCATCATCTTCGGGATCATACCTGAAAACCAGTTTCGCGACGGGTACGCCGCTTACTCTGGCCACAAGACAGTACCTCCCCTTCACCAGAAGATCGTCTTCCCTGTGGATCTCCAGGCCCGGATGCGGGACTCTGCCGCCGTAGAGAGGCTGTTCATCTCCGCTATCCGGCGGCTGATCAAAAGCCGGTGTCCCAGGGCCCCATCCCGGTTTTCTCAACCCCAGGAATAACAGTATTTCCGGCCATCTTTCCCAGCCGTTAAGTATAAAATCAACGCCTGCGGCTTTTAACTCGCCGCGGTTATGCCTTTTTTCCCGCCTCTCGCCCTGCGGCAGTCCAAAAGATATACCGCCGAGTTCCCTGATCTTCGCGCATCCTTCCGTCCAGTCATCAAACCATACAAGCCTGTGCCCGGGATGCATGGACTGTACTATCTCTAGCGCTTCCCCGCGGTAATCGTTCTTGCCCCCGGAAAGGCGTACATCATCACGCGCGATGATCATTTTTTCCGTTATGAGATTATGGTCGAAAAATCCCCGGGCCTTCAACTGCTTGACCACAAGTGCCCGGTCCGATCCGGTAACTATCCTTACAGGCACTTTCATACGCCTTAAAGCTTTTATGAAATCCATGGCGCCGGGCATGACCCCGGGCACCCTGGCTCCCTGCAGACGATGACGGGCTTTGGTGAATTCCACCGTTATCTGCCTATCCGGTATTTCCCGGGATATATCCTTTTTCAATTCTTTTAATACTTCATCCCATGAAGCATATCCGGCTATTCTCTCGACCCATTTCCATGCATGCTCAGCGTCCCGGCCCGTAAGGCTGGAATATGCCAACGCGTATTCTTCTTTCCAGGTGGGCTTTAAAATAGTGCCGTGCACATCGAACACCGCGACCATGGGTTCCCCGGACCCTTCAGTCTTTATCTCGCGGCCCGATACCGGCTCGATATACCGCCTTCTGTAAAGAGACAAGCCCTCGCCGTATCCGGACAATGACCAGCCCGCGAAGTCAAGTCCCGTGCCGGGTTCTTCAACAGTCATCATATTCTCATACGAATACCCGTTTCCTGTCAGGGGTGTTTTTTCAGTCTTTTTCTCCGTAAACGCGTAATCGTTCGTCAATATCCATCCGCCTGGTTTTACCATATCCAGGACCTGTTCCATATAATGCCCGTACCTGACTGACATCGCCTGCGCGGCGTTCTGGTAATATAGATCGAACATCCTGGTCCTCTGCACAATATCCGAAAAACCGTTAAGTACGGGACGGATACTGTCGATCTTCCTGTAAAGGCCCGCAGTTTTTGTCATATCCGCACCTAAAAGGTATATGACCTCTCTTTTTCTCCCGTTCCAGTCGAAAAGTATGTGCCAGTTTGCCCCACTATCCAGTGAAACCTGTATACTGTCGGGATCCGCGCCCATGTCAATAAGTTCCAGTTTCAAAAACGGCCAGATCGTCTCACCCACGGAAGCATGGTTCAGCACAGGCCCGTATCCCCGGTCGAATTTGTGTTTTTTATATATCTCTTTATCTATCCTCTCCCTTTCGGTCTCATCTATTGTGTCCACATCAAATCTTTCAGTCTTGACGGCAAACACCCCGACATCCGCGTCCGTGGATAAAAAGTACCTCGAAGCGTCCGCTCCGGCCCCGCCATATAGTCCGGCCAGGCCTTCCCTGCGGGGGTTTATCTGCCGCCGCAGGGCTTCAGAATAAGCCGTGACTTCCGCCGACAACAGGCCGTTGTCAAAACACCGCCGGTCCGCCCTGCCCAGGTCAAGTATGGCCCTGCCCGCTTCTTCCCCTTTTATTCCTTTACCGAACAACAGGCCCGATAACACCGTTATATCAAGCTCTCTTAACTCACTGGCTCTCCGGGGATGATCTTCATCGCAAAACCTGATCTTCGTGATATTGCCTGAAAATGAACGGTATATGATATTTCCCGCTATGATCTCTTTCCTTTTGAGTATCCGCCTGAAAGCGTTCACAGCCTTTACCAGAGATCCCGCAAGGCGGTCTAACCGCAAAAGTTTAAAGATAAAAATTATCCTGTTTTCAAAAGGAAAATTTTTGAACAAACAAAACGGCCGTTTATTTATTTCTTCAAGCAGCCCGGCCAGGGGGTATCTTCTGGTTATCTCTATCTCTGTCTTTTCCGCGCCTCTATCCCGGTTGTACCTGTCGATCATATGCCCTATTTCATGGCAATACCATTCGCTATAGGCACCCAGCCCTTGATCCATCAACATGTTAAGAAAATCCAGGGCGTTCCCGGGTATAAGAAGATTGCAGGAACGTGCCATGTTGGTTATCCTGTCCCTGTATGTCCCCGGATGTGTTATCAACATAAATCTGCCGCGTTTCGGGAATATTACTCCCTTTTCCCCGGCAAGACGATATACCCTGTCATAAAACAGTTTTGCCGGGGGGCTGTGTATATGCACATCGCTTTCTATCCCGTTCTTTAAAAGAGTCACCATAACACGATGGACCAGCTCGTGTTTTTCGGGAAGACCGTAGCCGGCATCCCACAAGTCTTTCCAGACTTCGTTTATCACCTGATGCTGTTCATGAGAGATCTCATACTGTACCCAGGCACCGTCTTTCTGCACGACAGCTATCGCCGGCGGGCCGCTGTCCCGTTCCTCCTGTGATAAAGCCTGATCCGCAATATGAACTTCCCCGCGCTCTTCCGGAGCAATCTCTGTAACGGCGCGATCCGGACTTCCCATAGCCGGTATAGCCTGTTCTTCCGCTCTTACAAATTCCTGTTCTATGATCACCCGGATATTTTCTATCCCGACCGGCAGCGATATTTTACCTTCTGCCTGTTCCGGTTTATCATCCGGTGAGAAATACCTGAGCATGGTCACATCTCCCTCATACCCTTTTCTTAAAGGCAAACAGATGGTCCTGCCTTCCTTATACAGATTTTCCCAGTCGAAATGTACTTCATCCAAACTGTTAATATGCCGCGACAGGATCTTCCTTACACCCCGGGCACTGACTAAGCTACCGTTTACAGCCAGTATTTTGCCGATAAGTTTTGACACATATAAAAGGCCGGCGTCGTCTTTCAGGTTTTCGGTAAGTTCCACAGGGTCGGTGATATCCCCTGTAATAACAAAATCATCCCCATAGATCGGGTTAAATCTGTTGTTAGGTGATAAAGTATGGCGGTTATCATTTTCCGAGTAAACGGAGAAACCGAATGAGATATTATTTATGGCAAATAAGATAACAACAGTTATAGATATTATTTTGCGCATTTGTGTATATTTAAATATGGTAATCATAATGATAGTGCTCCCTAAAAAGTGATGTATTATACCATTAAAAAGCCAGTTAGGTCAACAAATATCTTGATATGTGTAAAAAAAGAGGCCAACATTCATAATATTGGCCTCTGTAAATGAAAAAGGCGTCTCACGAGCCGCCCCTACCTATATCGCATAGCGCATGGCGCAAAGCGCATAGCAAAACTCTCCGAACTCCATACTCCGAACTTCTAACTTATATTATCCCTTCTTCGCCCTGCGGACTATTTCTTCGGAATTATTCATCATACCCTGTATCACTTCACCGGAATCAGTGATCTCGGCCAGAACCGTATTGACGGTATCCTTTGTCATAATATCACATGGAGCATGTGAATCGGTATTAATAACCATGCCGGCGCCTGCCTGGATCGCCATATTGAAAACGTGTCCATTTGTCTCATTGTGACCTTTTCTTGATGTTATTTCAAGACATACATTCTTCTCCGCGGCAAGTCTGGCATCCTCTATGGAAATATATCCCGGATGAGCAAGGATGTCGGCGCCCGACAAAATACCCGCGGTATTAGTACCTTTTATGACCGGTTCAACGGGTGACTCACCGTGTATGACAACGACCTTCGCACCCAGACCTCTGGCAACCGTGACCAGGGACGCTATTTCCTCTACAGGGACATGGGTTATCTCCACCCCGGGCATAACAAATATATCCCAATGCCTGTTCAGGACAGACGCCACCTCGACAAGCCCGGTGATAACCGGTTTTATATTAGAACTGTCTACATGATCCGTAATGGCTATCGCTTTGACCCCGTTCACATGAGCACGCCTTACAAGTTCACTTGGCAGAAGCATTCCATCACTTAAAATAGTATGTGTGTGTAGATCGATCATTTTTTCTCCTCTTACTCAAGCTGATATCCGATCGCTAAAAACCAATAGCTAAATACTAATATCCTCTGTCTATGGCTTCCTGCTGCACCTTGGTCTTTATGGAATAAGGCACGCCTAAAGTCCGGTATCCACTGCTTTCTTTCGCGGCATCCTCTGTGGAATATGAAGCCCCCTTATAAGGGATACCCAACTGCGCGTCCCACAGGTTTTCCACGATAAACGGCTCATAATCATCCGCATACTGGCTTGTGATAACAAACATGTCAGAACTCGTAGCGTCAGGATTGGAATACGACACGTTATCGACTATCATCTTCACACTTTCATCTTTACGCGCAAAAATGTTAGGCAGGACCTCGTAAAAAACATCGTCTTCGTCCTCAACAACATAACCGAAAGTTGTGGATACGGTATTTTTAGGTACAGTGTCAGACTCTTCCTCCCTTTCGGACGGATCAGCCTCGGGAGAATAAGACCCGTCAGGCGCCGGTTCCGCTGTCTTTTCTTCATCTCCCCCATCGTCGGGGAATCCTTCCACCGGCAAGAGCAGGATTACGTCATTTTTATCTTTCTCTTCCGTGGAAAAAATACTGCTGCCTTCTTCTCCGCAGGCTGATCCGCACAATCCCGAAAAACACAAGGAAATAACAAGAACCAGCCAAGCAGTTATTACTTTCATTGCAGGTTTATAACTTCTTTTTAATGGTATCGGGATAAGTCCAGAACGTAAAATTCTTTCCTACCGGCCTTATCTGTATAATACCATCCGAACTTGACTCAAGGGTCACTTCAATACCTGTCTTCAACTTGAAAGCCGCTCCCGCCTTGAACATCCTCTCAACGACTTCCTGATCATTGATATTATTCATAAGCGCTATGAAATTATTTTTTGTCAAAGAAGCCCATGCTTCCTTAGCGGTGACATACAGGGCTTTTTCGGACGGTTTTACGTCTTTGACAAGCGCTTCCACGGCCTTTTCAGGCATAACAGCAGCGTCTTCTTTTTTTGAACATCCCGAGGCCATGATAACCAGAGCGCAAAATAATAAAAAATATCTCATGCCAATCTCCTTTTTTTCTTCCAGATAAACTCTGACCAACACTTTATATATGGTATAAATGCGGTGTCAGAACCCGCCGCAAACTGATAATTATCGTTTCTCCCAGGTCTAATGCCAGTCTACCTGCTCCCAGCAGACATGGGTCGATCCCCTTCGGCCATCTCTTTCCAATACTCCCTGAGTGTCTTTTTATCACGGGACCTTTCACTGACCCATCGCCAGGCTTTACCGGTGACCGTATCCACCCTGATAAGCTCTTTATCGGACCATCTTGTCAATTCTCCCTGATCGTTCATATAGTAACTTTTGACCAAAAGGTTTTTCAGCTGATATCGCCCGACATCCGGCTCTTCTTCCGCCCGGGAAAGGCCCGGAATACCTATCACCAGGACAATAGCCATGAAAAGAGCACATAAAGGCCTCATATCCCTCCCCTGTTTTTGACACTCTTTAATATTATTATCTTATAATACACAATAAGGTTATAAATTACAAATGATTATTATGGGGCGCGGGTCCTGTATTGAAGAAATCAGAGGCTCTCTTCGAATCCTGTCGGGCATAAAAAAGGAGACCAAAAATGGTCTCCTTTTTTTTTATGGTGCGCCCGACAGGAAAACCAGAACCGAGCCAAGCGAGGTTTTGGGATCCCTGGCGGGCGCGAAATAGTTCAGTTTACTTTTTCAGACAAGAATAAACGGTTTACCGGATCGATATTATTGGCTGAAAAAGGAAACTGAACTATTAAAAATCTTATGCGTGCTTCGAGGATTGAAAAGATTTTCACCATTAATAAAAAAGGAGACCATTTTTGGTCTCCTTTTTTTTATGGTGCGCCCGACAGGATTCGAACCTGTGGCCTACGGCTTAGGAGGCAGTCGCTCTATCCATCTGAGCTACGGGCGCATGAAACTTGCCATTATTTTTTCTTCTTTTTTGCTGCCGTTTTTTTCTTTAAGACGGCCTTTTTTGCGGTTTTTTTCTTTTTCGCCGCCTTTTTTACTGTAACGGAACCCTTTTTCTTGACAGCTTTTTTCTTTGCTGTTGCGGTCTTTTTTTTCACGGTCTTCATTGTTTTCTTTGCTGTTTTTTTCTTGCCGGTCTTCTTCCGGAGAACAACCGGTTTTTCTCTCCTGTCGGGCCCCGTCTCGGACCTTCTGTCCCCGGCTCCCTTCCGCCTGTCCAAAATAGTGATGACTGTCGTGGTCTCGCCTTTTTTACCGGGTTTCGCGACTTTTTTGATTATTTTTATGAGTTTCTTCTTTTTTGTAGCGCCTTTTTTAGGCTTACCGTTAAAAAGCCTGGTTTCAGCCTCTTTTTCCTGTTCTTCCATCATTTTCCGCAATTTTACCATGCAGGCCGCCTCTATCTGCCTTACTCTTTCCCTTGTAATACCGAAATGTTTCGCGGTATCACGCAAAGTATGGGGAGTCCCGTCCTCTAGCCCGAAACGCAGGGTAAGTATCTTTTTTTCACGCGGCGTCATATTCTCCAGAAGACCCTCTATCCTTTTTTGTAACAGGAACTTACTGAGTTCATCAACCGCGTTGACAATACTCTCATCCTCTATCAGGTCCATGAACTCCGACCCGCCCGATTCACCTATAGGAGCGTTCAGGCTTGCTATATTGGAAGCCATCCTGTTAAGCTGCTTTACCCTGCTTAACGGCAGCTTCATCTTTTTAGCGATATCACTGAGTTGGGGAGTTTTTTTATGCATCTGAGACAGGTGTTTCTTCACTTTCTGGAACCTCATGAGCATTTCCATGACATATACCGGAATACGTACCGTTTTACCCTGGTTAGCCACAGCCCTGGTAATGTACTGTTTGATCCACCAGGCCGCGTAAGTACTGAACCTGTAGCCTTTATCGGGATCATATTTGTTCACGGCTTTCATCAACCCGAGATTTCCCTCTTCTATAAGATCAAGCATAGGAACACCGAGATAGCTGTATTTTTTCGCTATATTTATAACAAGACGAAGGTTGCTTTTTATCATCTCCTGCCTGGCTTTTTTGTCTCCTTTCTTCACCCGTCTGGCTATCTCACATTCCTGTTCCGGAGTCAGCAAGGGAAGAGATCTTATATCCTTAAGGTATAACTTTATAGCATCCATAGCTACCTCATTTTTTATTAGGAAACGCCTCTCGGTATCCGGGATCCTGGATCTAGTTTTTATATCTAGATCCTAACCCCTATATCCCAGATCCTGAGAAGCGTTAACTTACCTTCTTAATTTATAACAGCCTGCGCTGCCGCCAAGCGGGCTATAGGCACACGGAACGGCGAACAGCTTACATAATTAAGCCCCGCTTTAGCGAAAAATTTCACTGAATCGGGATCCCCTCCATGTTCCCCGCAAACACCGCATTTCAGGTTCTTGCGGGACTGCCGTCCTCTATCTATACCGTATTTGACCAGTTGACCGACCCCTTCCTGGTCTATAGAAGCAAAAGGATCGTATTTAAGTATTTTTGACTCAAGATATTCCGGCAAAAAAGAGCCTATATCGTCACGGCTGTACCCGAAAGTCATCTGGGTAAGATCATTTGTGCCGAATGAGAAAAATTCAGCGGTTTCCGCGACCTTGTCCGCTACCAGGGTCGCCCGCGGGATCTCCATCATCGTCCCTACCATATATTTGACCTTCGACTTCTTCGACCTTATTACGGCATCAGCCGTTTCCCGCACCACCTGCTCCAGCACATCGTATTCTTCCTTTGTACCGATCAGCGGTATCATTATCTCGGGCATGACTTTCACCTTTTTTTTCGCAACATTGCAGGCAGCTTCTATTATCGCCGTGACCTGCATCTTACAGATCTCGGGGTACGTGATAGACAGCCGACATCCCCTGTGGCCGAGCATGGGATTCATCTCATGCAACGCGGCGACTTTTGTCTTAACAGCTGCCGGTGTTGTCTTCAACCTTTTTGCCATCTCTTTCTGGCCTTTCTGGTCGTGAGGCAAAAATTCATGCAACGGGGGATCCAGCAAACGCACGGTCACGGGATATCCGTTCATCGCTTTGAAAATACCCTCAAAATCCTTTCTCTGATAAGGAAGAAGTTTTTTCAATGCCTTTTCACGCCCGGTGCGGTCAGAAGCCAGTATCATCTCTCTTATCGCCCAGATCCTGTCCCCTTCAAAAAACATGTGTTCGGTACGGGTAAGGCCGATCCCCTCGGCCCCGAAAGCCCTCGCGACAGACGCATCCTTGGGAGAGTCCGCATTAGTCCTGACATTGATCTTGCGGTATTTATCGGACCATCTCATTATATCCGTGAACATCCTGCAAAGCGGGTGTTTCAGCGCTTTTTTATCACCATGGATTATACCAAGGACCACCGGTGACGCGGACGTTTCCACTTTGCCGAGGATGACCTCACCGGTAGTACCGTCCACTGATATCACCTCATGGTTTCTTATGGTCTTCCCGTCCACCTTGATCAACTGTTTTTTATAATCTATCTCAAGCGCGCCGCATCCTACTACACAGCATTTACCCCATCCACGGGCAACAACAGCCGCGTGGGAAGTCATACCCCCGGTTGATGTAAGTATGGCCTGCGCGGCCCACATGCCGCTTACATCCTCCGGAGAGGTCTCCTTACGCACGAGTATGACGTTTTTTCCGGTTTTGGAGAATTTTTCCGCGTCATCCGCGGTAAAACATACAGAACCGTAAGCCGCCCCGGGACCGGCCGGAAGGCCTTTGGCTACAAGTTTTTTACCGGAAAGGGCTGATCCTTTGGCTTTCAGGTCGAATATAGGAAAAAGCAGCTGGTTCAAGTGATCCCCCTCTATCCTTTTCAACGCCTCCTTGTCCGAGATCAGTCCTTCTTTGACCATGTCCACCGCTATCTTCACCGCGGCCATACCGGTCCTTTTACCCGTCCTGGTCTGAAGCATAAAAAGCTTCCCTTCCTGTATAGTGAACTCCACATCCTGCATATCCCTGTAATGCCGCTCCAGTTTATGCCGGATCCCTTCAAGCTGTTTATATATCTTCGGCATCTCTTTTTTCAGATCCGCGAGAGGATGCGGTGTCCTGATCCCGGCGACCACGTCTTCCCCCTGGGCATTGATCAGGTATTCACCATAAAACTTGTTAGTCCCGTCAGCGGGATTACGGGTAAATGCCACGCCTGTACCGGACGTATTACCCATGTTCCCGAAAGCCATCGACTGCACATTGACCGCGGTCCCCTTTAACCCGGAAAGCTTATTTATCCTGCGGTAAGCGACAGCCCTGGGTATATTCCAGGACCCTATAACGGCATTAATAGCATGTTCCAGCTGTACCCTGGCGTCCGTGGGAAAATTTTTTCCGACATATTTTTTATAGACTTTCTTGTACGCCGCGACTACTTCCTTCAGCTCATCGACAGTCAGTTCCATGTCGAGTTTTCTCTTATATTTTTTCTTTATAACCGTAAGCGCATCCTCAAAATGCTCGTGATCCACCCCCATACACACATCACCGAACATGTTTATGAAACGCCGGTACGAATCCCAGGCCATCCTTTCGTTCCCGGTTTTCGCGATAAGGCCGCGGACTACCGTATCATTTATCCCGAGGTTCAGCACCGTATCCATCATGCCGGGCATCGATACCGCCGCGCCTGAACGGACCGATACCAGCAGCGGATTCCGGGGATCTCCCAGTTTTGCGCCCATGGCTTTTTCAAGCTTTTTGACATTGGTCTCCACCTGGCCCGCCAGTTCGGAAGGTTTTCTCTTACCGTGTTTGTAATAATAATCACAGACTTCTGTGGAAATAGTGAACCCCGGGGGGACAGGGACACCGATGCTTGACATCTCAGCCAGATTGGCGCCTTTACCGCCCAGGATGTCTTTCATGGAAGCTTTTCCCTCGGCTTTCCCTCCTCCGAAAAAATACACATATTTCCTTGAAGCTGATCTTTTCGCCTTTTTTGTAGCCATCTTACCTCACTCTCCTTCTGTTTTAAGCCGCGGCGTGTTCACCGCATTTCCAAGTGTAATGGTCTTATATCAGATCCATTTTTTCTTCAAAATATTTTTTTAATGACCCGCAAGACACCCTTTCCTGTCCCATCGAATCCCTGTCCCTTACCGTGACTTTGCCGTCATCAATAGACTCTACATCCACTGTCACACAATAAGGAGTCCCTATTTCGTCCTGCCGCCGGTAAAGCCTGCCTATAGAAGCGGTATCGTCATAAACCACCCTGTAATCTCCCTTAAGGTCTCCCTGTATCTTTTTGGCCATCTCAACTATTTCGGGCCTGTTTCTTAAAAGCGGCAATACCGCAATTTTGAGCGGAGCGAGCCTGTAATCCAGTGAAAGCGAGACTCTTTTGCGGTCTTTCACGGTTTCCGACCTGTAAGAATCTATTAAAAACGCCAGAACAGCCCTGTCGATACCGCCGGAGGGCTCGATAACATAGGGAGTATATTTTTCTCCCGTTGAGTCGTCAAAATAGACAAGGTCCCTGCCGCTTATTTCGGAATGTTTTTTCAGATCGTAATCCGTCCGGTTGGCTATGCCTTCAAGCTCTGACCAGCCCATAGGGAAAAGATACTCTATATCATGGCATCTTTTCGCGTAATGGGCAAGTTCTTCCTTATCGTGTTCACGCAATCTCAGGTTGTCCCTGTTCATGCCCAATGAAGTATACCAGTCCATACGCTCCCTCAGCCAGTATTCATACCATTCGTCATCTTCGCCCGGTTTAACAAAAAATTCCAGTTCCATCTGCTCGAACTCCCTGCTCCTGAAAGTAAAGTTGCCGGTCGTTATCTCGTTCCGGAAAGATTTACCCTGCTGGGCCACGCCGAAAGGAAGCTTCCGGCGTGAAGAATTCAGTATATTCTCAAAATTCACGAATATGCCCTGGGCCGTTTCCGGCCTCAGGTATACATCCTGGGCGGTGCCTTCCACAGACCCCACCTGAGTTTTGAACATAAGGTTAAAACTGCGGGGGTCCGTCAACCCGCCCCCGCATTCCGGGCACACCTTACCATCCAGCTTGTCTACCCTGAACCTCTTCTTGCATTCCCGGCAATCTACCATAAGGTCGGCAAAAGAAGCCACGTGCCCCGAAGCTTTCCATGTCTCCGGGTTCATGAGAATAGCGGCGTCCAATCCCTCCACATCGTCGCGCTGATAGACCATTCTTTTCCACCACTGGTCCTTGAGATTTTTTTTGAGTTCTACCCCCAGGGGGCCGTAATCCCAGACACTGCCTATCCCGCCGTATATCTCGCTGTCCTGAAAGATGAACCCTCTCCTCTTGCAAAGGTTGGCTATATCTTTCAGTTCGACACCACAAACTTTTTTTTCATCAGTCATCAGTTTTCCTTTTTCTATGATATGAGCAGAAAAATGATCAAATCAAAATTACCGCCGGCAATACCCGGCTATTTTTGCAGGATCCCTTCTTTTTCCAATTGGCCGAGAAATTCCAGGGATCTGATGCGCCTGCCCAGGTGGAAACCTATAAAACTGTTCAGGATGTTCTCGGTTTCCCGGCCCACTTCCCTGCTGACCTTAATCTGGTGCACACGATCGAACGGGAGCCTGTATATCTTTTCCATGAACTTTATCGTCCCCATGGATATTCGCATGCGCCCCCTCATACCGGCGGCGCAATCACCGCATATGGTCCCGCCGTCTTTTATGCTGAAATAGAAAACTTTCTTATCCCCGGATCCGCATTTCAAACACGCGGACACTGCCGGAGCCATGCCGATACATTTAAGCAGTTTAAGCTCGAATATACGACAGATCCTTTTCGGGCTGGACTCACCCGATAATAACCTCAGGCTTTCCAGTAAAATCGTATAAAGATCACCGTTAGGATCATTTTCGGCGGTGACCACGTCTATTAATTCTATAAAATAATTCGCATATGTCAACCTTTCTATGTCTTTCCGCACGAAAAAAAAGAAATCCCGCAACTCGCATCCGGTAATAAGATCCAGCGTTTTTCTTTTCTTCCTGTAAAAGAGCAGGTCACAATGCGCAAAAAGCTCAAAATTCCCCGCGAACTGGGGATAAGGGTTCCTCGCCCCTTTTAACACGCCCTGTATCTTACCGTGTTCTTTCGTGAATATTTTCAGTATATAGCTCGTCTCCCTCAGCAGATATTTTCTCAGTATTATCCCTTCATCGATTAAAGCTGCCATATTTTCGTTATGCACCTGCTCCGCTGCCAGTCTTTCGCATCAAGACCAGCGGGATTACGTATCCTGCGTTGTGCGTTTTGCGTCGCCTCTCAGTCCTTCACTGCCGGCATATAGAGGAGCCACCGACCCCCCTGATATCACCAGTTTCATGCCATCCTCTACGCTCATATCCAGAAACTGTATCTCGTCCCTGGAAACGATTATAAAAACGCCGCTTGTCGGGTTCGGAGTCGTGGGAACGAAGACGTTTATACCGTTCTTTCCCAGAACATCTTTCACTTCACCTTTCGTGGTCCCGGTGGTGAAGCCTATGGAATGGAGTCCCTTGCGCGGGTATTCGATCAATACGACCTGTTTGAATATTGTCTTTCCCTGCCCTAAAAACGCCGAGGATATCTGTTTTACAGCGTTATATATCCTGCCCATTATGGGGACTTTAAGGAATATTTTTTCGCCCCATGAAAAAAACCGTTTTATCACCAGTATCCGGGCCGCCCAGCCTATCACGACCACACCGGCAACGACAAATATAAAAATAAGGGATTTCGCGACATAGACATGCGGTATTTCATTTCCGCTGTAAGATAACAGTTTTAATAACGGGGTAAGAACCGCATCATTGAGTTTTACCACCAGGAACCTTATGATCATCACAGTTATCAAAACCGGAAGAAGGATGACTATCCCGTTTAAAAAACCCAAAAATATCCTGTTCCAGAGATCTTTTAATGTTTTCATAATAACACCTGAAAGACTAATAATGAAGTCAATGCCCCGAGAACACCCCCGACGAGGACCTCCCACGCCGAATGTATCCCGTTTTGCAGACGGCTTTTAGCTACGATAAGCGCCACAAGAAAAACAAGTATGCTTATAAGTGTATTTTTACTGAGAAGCCACACCGCCATCCATATAGCGAATGCCACAGCCGAATGGCCGCTCGGCATCCCGCCCTTCAGCAGGTTTTTCTCCCCCCTTACAAGTTTGACCATTATCACGATCCATACACTGGCTATCAACGCTATAAGGGTGATGTGCCACGGGGATCTGCGTATCCGGAAAAACCAATCACCGCGATGGATGTTGATCCTGGTGGCCGTCAATATGTAACCGGTCAGCCCCGCGTTGACAGCGGCTACAAAAACAGCTCCCGCGGATACATCTTTGGCTATTTTTATCACGGGGTCATACTCTTTTTTACTTACCACATCCGACAGGCTTTCCAGCGCGGTATTTACCATCTCTGAAACCAGCACAAAAGATATCGCGAAAAGTAAAAGTATGAACTCCACATAGTCCAGGTTAAAATACAGTCCCGCGACAAGCGCGAAAAAACCTATGATGAAATGAAGGCGCATGTTGCGTTCCGTCTGCAATGTATGTATAATACCTTCCAGAGCAGCATCAACACTCTGCCAGAAATTCCGGTTAAACCTTCCGTCTGATTTTTTCGAAAATCTCATTTTCCGTCTTTTTCATATGTTTTCTGCGGCCCGGGGTATCATCCCTGTACCCCAGCAGATGAAGGACCCCGTGAACAACATAAAGCAGGATCTCATCGCCAAAAGATGTTTTTAATTCACGGGAGTTCCGTGAAGCCCTGTCCGAGGATATCACTATATCTCCCAGGAACCCCGCTCCGTCACCTACGTGCCAGTTCCGCCTGTCATGCCAGAAAGCTATAACATCCGTGGCTTTGTCTATGCCGAGATACATCCTGTTCAATGCCCGGATCTTCTGGCTTGATACGATAATGATGTTTATCTCCCCGTCCCGTATGCCCTGGCGTTTAAGTGTATATCCGGCCGTTTTCTTTACCCTGTCAAGTCTTACAGGCCTGCCCGGATTACTGTTTTCGCAATTTATTCTTACCATTTATCTTAACGCCGTTATCCGGCCTTTTATCCTCGGGATAACTTGTCCTTGTATGAAAGATGCCCATCAGGACTCTTTCAAAAGAATCCGCTATTTTGTGCATATCTTTAAGCGTCAGGTCGCATTCATCGAGCTGGCCGTCGATGAATTTATTGTTTATCACCTTCGTGACCTGATTACGGATACTTGCCGGAGTCGGGTCCTCGAGCGACCTTGAAGCGGCTTCCACCGAATCCGCCAGAAGCACTATCGCCGCTTCTTTAGTCTGCGGTTTGGGGCCGGGATATCTGAAACTGTCTTCATTCATGGCATTCTCGTCCTTAGTAAGTTTGAAGGCTTTCTGGTAAAAATACGCTATAAGACTGTTGCCATGATGTTGTTCTATGAAATCGATTATCATATTATTGAGTTTATGCTTCCTGGCCAGTTCAACCCCTTCTTTAACGTGCTTGATTATGATCAATGCACTCATGGAAGGAGTCAATCCCTCGTGTTTGGACTTCTCACCCATCTCATTTTCGTTGTAATACTGCGGTTTCGACAGTTTTCCTATATCATGGTAATATGACCCTACCCTGGCAAGAAGGCTGTTAGCGTTGATGCTGTCGCACGCGGCTTCAGCCAGGTTACCCACCATTATACTGTGGTGATATGTCCCCGGTGCTTCCATAGCCAGTCTTTTAAGAAGCGGGTGGTTCAGGTCAGACATCTCCAACAGGCTTATTTTCGTGGGTACTTTAAAAACATATTCGAACACGGGTAATATGCCCATTACCAGGATCCCGGACAATATACCGCTTGATATACCCCATGCCCCGTCACTTATACAAATGTCCATTTCTATGCCGTTGATAAGTCCATTGCACAGAATAGCAAAAAATTTCGCTATCCCCGCCAGCAGCCCGGCCCACAGGATGCTCGCCCTTCTCCTCGCGTCCTTGACCGCATACATGCCGACGACCCCTCCCATTATAAGGACCAGCGCGATCTCCACTTTTCCGCCGGCCAACACGGCCACAAAAAGGCTCATGACGATCACGCTGATAAACGCGGCGCTGAATCCCAAAAGAAGCATTATCATCATACTCATCGCGGCGACCGGTATGGAATAACTGGGCTGGGGCAATTGCAGGACAAAATCGGATATCACGACAAGGATGAACATATTCAACAGGATTATTCCTATGTCCCTGGTGTTCTGGAGATAATTATATTTGTGTATCGAAAATAGGTAGATCCAGCTTACCATGCCAAGGAAGAAAAACAACAACAGCAATCCCCAGAAAAACACCCTGGTCTTGCCCTGTTTCAAAAAACTCCGGAGTTGAGATAACTGCGACGTATGTCTGGCATTGGCCCTCTCTCCCTTGGCGATGATGATCTCATTTTTCTTGACTTCCCACACATGATAAATAGGTTCGACCGTTTTGGACGCCAGCTTCCTCTGTTTTTCCGTTTTATCTTCATCAAGCATCAAGTTTGATTCTATGTGAGATGAGATAAAAGCCACTACCGCCTGCCTCACCCTCCGGTCTTCCTCAAAATAACCCTGCACATTATATTCGATAGCCGGTTCGATATTATCTTCATTATAGAGCTCAGCCAGCCTGTACGCGGCCCCCTCCGGATCCACCGCGTCATATACGACCACTTCTTCGAGGTCCGCGGACTGGAGAAAAGACATAACTTCGTCGTTGACATACCCCGGTGCCAGTATATTCTCGACTATTTGTTTGATCTCCCTCCCGAGTTTCTCTTTATCTGAATACTCGAGGAGGGCTTTTGCTTCTTCATCCTTCAGGTCAAAAGCTGTCATCTTATCGAGATTATCCACTTTTTTCACTAAAGAGATATTTTTGCCCGAATCGATATTCAGGTCATTGATAAACTCATCTACACCGGCGTAGATCCTGTCTAAAACAGTCTCGTCACGTTTCAGGTAATAAGGTACTTTTTCGGAGGCTTCCTGTCTTGCTTCCCGGGTCTTTTCGCGGTCGACCTCCCATTTATATGTAAAATCATACGGTGCGTAAACGTCTTTCAGGGCTATATCGCCCTCATGTATGCCTCTCTGATACAGTCGGGGATTGACGAAAATAACGGCCAGAGATAACGCCACAAAAGCGATTATCAGAACGACCGAGACCGTTTCTCCCCGCCGCAGTTTATCGGTTAATTTTTGTCTTGAAACATTTCCGTTATTCATTATCATCCTCAGCCGATTTACGGTAAACCTCTATTATTTTCTGCACGAGTTCATGTCTGACGACATCTGAACTCTTTAAGCCGACAAATTTGACCCCCTGCATATTTTCCAGCAGCGATTTAGCGTTAAGCAGGCCCGATTGTCTTCCTTTGGGAAGGTCACTTTGCGTAAGATCACCGGTGATCACGGTTTTTGAATCAAACCCCAGACGCGTCAGGAACATTTTCATCTGCTCAGGGGTGGAGTTCTGGGCTTCGTCCATTATTATGAACGAGTCGTTAAGCGTTCTCCCCCTCATAAAAGCCAGAGGGGCCACTTCGATTATCCCCCTGTCCAGATAATCTTTCACCATGTTAGGCTCCACCATGTCCAGAAGAGCGTCATACAGGGGGCGCAGATATGGATTGACTTTTTCATATATGTCCCCGGGAAGATAACCCAGGCTTTCTCCGGCTTCGACCGCGGGCCGGGTCAATATGATCCTTGATACAATATTTTTTTTCAAAGCGTTGACCGCCATCGCCATCGCCAGATAAGTCTTACCGGTGCCGGCCGGACCTATCCCGAAAACAATATCATGCCTTCTTATCGCGTCTATATATTGTTTCTGACCTTCGCTGCGCGGAGTTATGTAAACCCTTTTTGAGCAGACTTCTATCCTGTCCAGGTATATGTCATGAAGTCTGATATCCGGCCTTCCGTTCTTGAGCGCGTATTCGATATCCCTCAGGGAAAAGTTCCCCCCCTTCCTTAAGACGATAAGAAACTCGTTCAAGACCATCTCAGCTTTTTTAAGAGAGTTCCCTTCCGAAGCCGACACCTTAAGATTGCCATCCCTGAAAGTGGTTTTCACAGCGCAGACGTTTTCGATCTTCTTCAGATTTTCGTCATGTTTCCCGAAAAGCTGGCGCGCTTCCGAATCATCCCTTATCTCTATGATAGTCTCTACCATCTCAGCATCTACCGTATATTCTCAAGCGACCAAAGGCAAACAGCAAACTGCCAACAGCTATTTGATCCAGTCCTCTTCAGTCTCTATGTTCTCTTTGTCGACGACTATTGTCTCAGCTCCGCCGGTCCCTTCCGTTCTCTCCGCAGCACCGCCGGTGATACTCGCGCTTTCCTGTTTATCCGGAAGCATGGCAGGCGCTGTTTCAAGGCCGCTGGTCCCTTCCGTTTCTTCTTCGGCGGACATTTCCCCTATCTCGACATCCACACCTATAAGAGTCCTTTTCGATGACCTCTCGGGGCGGGGTTCATCGTCGGGTCTGTCGCCGGATATGTACCCTTCGTTCCCTTTTAATGTCTGATCGACACGGTCTTTTTTAAAGGTATAAACTTCAACTCCGGCACACCCGGTGAACAAAAATACTGTCACTATTAAAAGAGAGATCAACTTCAACATAGAACCTCCTTTTCTTTCTCCCAGCTTTTTAGTATAAGATAAAAAATCCCGTTATTTTATATATCATTTCTTAAGTTTAAGGCCTAACTCCCTTAACTGCCTGTCATCCACCAGAGAAGGAGCATCCGTTAAGGGACATGTCCCTTTCTGGGTCTTGGGAAAAGGTATTATCTCGCGGATAGAAGAATCCCCGGTGAATATCGTGACAAGCCTGTCCAGCCCGAAAGCCACACCACCGTGAGGAGGAGGGCCGTATTTGAACGCTTCAAGTAAAAAACCGAATTTCGCCTCGCATTCTTCCCTGCTCAGCCCCAGTATATTGAAGATCTTCTGCTGGATATCCCTGCGATGTATCCTGATACTGCCCGACCCTATCTCGCTCCCGTTCAGGACCAGATCATATGAAAGGGACCTGACCCTGGAAAGTTCATTCTTTTCCAGGTATTCCATATCTTCGCCATAGAAAGAAGTGAATGGATGGTGTTCACTCACCCATTTATTCTCGTCTTTATTATATTTAAAAAGCGGAAAATCCGTGATCCAGGCGAATTTATACCGGTCGGGCTCACAGAGCCCTTTATCTCTGGCTATCTTAAGCCTTAAGGCCCCCATGGATTCCCTGGCCACATCGGGGTTGTCCGCCACCATAAAGATCATGTCTCCCGGGACGGCACCGGTTATATCCCGGAAATCCGCAAGTGTTCCCGCGGAAAAGAATTTAGCTATAGGAGAGACGACCTCGTCTTCTTCCACCTTGAAAAAAGCCAGGCCTTTAGCGCCATACTCTCCCACAAATGAAGTAAGCTCATCTATTTCCTTACGGCTCAGGCCGCTGTACCCGGGAGCCGCGATACCCATGATCATCCCCCCGGATGAGACCGCCTGTTTAAATATTTTGAAATCACAATCACCGGCTTTTTCAGTGAGATCATGAAGGAACAGGTCGAAACGGAGATCCGGCTTATCGCTGCCGTACCGGTTCATCGCGTCATTGTATTTGATACGTTCGAAAGGTACGGGTATATCTTTTTTCATGACACTGGAAAAAAGATTCTGGAACATACGTTCACAGACATCAAAGATATCTTCCTGGTCGATGAAAGACATCTCCATATCCAACTGAGTGAACTCGGGCTGCCTGTCGGCGCGTAGATCCTCATCACGGAAGCACCTGGCTATCTGGTAATACTTTTCCACGCCGGCTACCATTAAAAGTTGTTTGAATATCTGGGGGGATTGGGGCAGCGCGTAAAAACTGCCCTGATGTATCCTGGCAGGTACAAGATAGTCCCGCGCGCCTTCCGGCGTGGACTTCGTCAATACAGGGGTTTCAACCGAAACAAACCCTTCAGAATCCAGAAATTCATTAAAAAATTTATATGTCTCGTGTTTTATCCGGATCTTTTCCTGCATCGGAGCGCGCCTTAAGTCCAGATAACGGTATTTAAGACGCACTTCTTCGGACACGTTCACCGTGTCCTTGACTTCAAACGGCGGTGTATCCGATTCAGACAATATCTCTATAAGGTGGACATCCACCTCTATCTCACCTGTAGGGATCTTGTCATTGATCGTGCCTTCCGGCCTTTTTTCAACGATACCCGTGACCTGCACACAGAACTCCGCTCTCAGCTCATGCGCTTTGCTGTGGGCATCCCTGTTCTTAGCGGGATCAAAGACCACCTGTGTAACACCATTTTTATCCCTGAGATCCATAAAGATAATTTCACCATGATCTCTCCGTGAATTTATCCAGCCGCAAAGCCGCACCTCTTCCGAAAGATGATCTATCCTGAGTTCTCCGCAATTATGTGTTCTTAACATCTATCCCGGCCTTCCCTTGTCTTTTACGGATATCACATCAGCAAGATCCGTTTAATATAATAATGACATGTCTACGATGATCAGGTAACATCAGGTCCATCATCCCCGGCAAACGTAAAATAGTGAGCATCATCAACGGCCCCCGAGTATGGCCACAAGATCATCGGATGATAAACAACGCTGCTCCCCGTTTTCCATATCTTTAAATACGACTTCGCCCTTTGACCTTTCCTGTTCACCTATGATCACGACTCTTTTCCGTCCCTCACGATTGGCCCTGCGCAGGCAACCTTTCAATGACCGCCCCGTAAAATCCATATCACAGGTTATCCCCGCCGCCCTCAGATCAATAACGGTCCGGAAAGCTTCCCGGCGTGAGTCTTCATCCGCGGCTATCACCAGCACCCCTGCCTCTCTGGACGGTATATTTCTTCTTCCCAGCGCGAGTATCAACCTTTCTACACCTATAGCGTACCCGGTGGCACCGGCCTCAGGGCCGCCCATCTGTCCGGACAGTCTATCGTATCTTCCTCCCGCGGCTATGGAGTCCTGGGCCCCCAGAGCTTTATGTACGACTTCAAAGACTGTCCCCGTATAGTAATCAAGCCCCCTCACCAATTGCGGCTGGATCTTGAACTTTATCCCGAGGCCTTTGAGAAGCTCCTTAAGCTCCTCATGGTCCTGCCCGCATTCCGCACACAGGTGATCTTTGATCAATGGGCCCTTTTTTACCAGGTTAGCGCATCCGGGATTTTTGCAATCAAGCACACGCAGAACATTGGTACCATACCGTCTTTTGCAGTTATCGCAAAGACGGTCCCGGTTATCCTCCAGATATTTCTTGAGATCATTTTTATAAGAATCCCTGTCCCCGGCGCACCCGAGACAATTGAGCAGTATCTGATATTTTGTCACACCGAGACTTTCCAGCACATATTTGAGGTTAACGATCAATTCCGCGTCAAGATAAGGGTCGGAACCGCCTATTATCTCGGCCCCTATCTGGTGGAATTGCCGCAACCTTCCTTTCTGGGGCCGTTCTCCCCTGAACATGGGGCCGATATAGAACAATTTAGCTATATCTTTGTCAGCATGCCATCCGTGTTCTATATAAGCTCTTATTATTGACGCGGTCCCTTCGGGCCGTAACGATACGGTCTTCCCGCCTCTCTCCACAAAAGTATACATCTCTTTCTCAACGATGTCGGTATCTTCGCCTATACTCCGGGTGAATACTTCTGTATCTTCAAGGACCGGTGTCCTTATTTCATGAAATTCAAAAATATCAAATATCTGCCGGGCTTTTTCCTCTATCCACCTGTATACAACACTTTCGTCAGGAAGAATGTCCGGCATCCCCCTGAGCGAACGGTATTTAGACATTTTGTTTCACATCCATTTTCATCTTCATCCCGGCCTTGAAACTGACTATTTTCTTGTCCGGTATGGAAACGCTCTCCCCTGTCCTGGGATTACGGCCCATACGGCCTTTTCTTGTCTTGACTTTGAATATACCGAAATTCCTCAACTCAACCTTATCGCCTTTTGAAAGGCTTTCCACGATTATATCAAAAGTCTTCTGTACAACTTCCTTCACATCGATCTGCTTGAATCCTGTCTCATCGGCTATTCTCATGATAATGTCTTTCTTAGTCATGGGTAATCCCTCCTTTTATTTTTTCATGTTAATTCTATCTCTGCATACTATTATATATAAGTTGTTATGGTAACATCGGTTATAGATTATGTCAATAGGGAAACTAAATTAAGGTTTAGAAACTTCCGCATTGAGCTTTGTGCTATGAGCTATGGGCTTACACACTGCTCGAAGCTCCTGGCGCATACTACTTTGTAATAAATTTCACATTTCCGGTGCCGACCAGTTTTTCCATATCATTTAAGAACTCATCATCCGGGACAATAGAAAGGATCTTATCCGTGGACAATCTTATTTTACGCCCCTCGGGGGATATAAGATCCATAAAAACCGGTATATCGCCTCTGTGGTTCTGTATGACCATTTTTATTTTGCTCATCGTCATCCTCTCGAGACCGGTAGTAGTCAATTTTACGACCACCGCTTTGGTGAACAGTTCCTTCACCTTATCAAGAGGGATGATATTCTCCGCGATCAGCTTCGGCTCTTCTTCCCTCAAATTCAGACGGCCGTCGATATAAACCAGCGAATCTTCCACGATAAGTTCCGGAGCTATCTGATACGCGCTTGGGAACACAAGGACTTCAAGAAAATTGTTGAGGTCCTCAAGACGTATTATGGCCATCTTTTCCCCTTTTTTTCGGGTAACAGTCAACCTTACTTTACTTATAAGCCCCCCTATAAGGACCCTCTGCCCATCCGACAGATTGGCAAGATCGGATATCCTGCAAGTGGAATAGGCATTTAAAAGGCGTTCATGCCTGGCAAGAGGATGCTTGGATATATAAAAACCCAGCATATCTTTTTCATTCGCCAGCAATTCATGTTCCGCCCATTCCGGTATATCCGGCAGATCCTGGAAACTTTCCTTGAAATCCTCTATACCCTGGCCGTCATCAAAAAACGAAAGCTGCCCATTCATCCTGTCCTTCTGTATCTTCTGCGCCATATCAAGCACATTATCCAGAATAGCCATCGCCTGCGACCTGAATATGCCCGTTGAATCAAAAGCCCCGCATTTGATCAGGCTTTCCAGGACTTTCCTGTTTACCATCCGGGAGTCTATTTTTTCCGCCAGGTCATGCAGTGATTCAAATTTACCGTATTTGTTCCTCGTTTCTATTATATGCTCAACAGCCCCCTCCCCGGCGTTTTTCACCGCGACAAGCCCGAATCTTATCCCTTTACCTACGACCGTAAAATCTCTGAAACTCTCGTTCACATCAGGCGGCAGTATTTCTATGCCCATTTGTATGCACTCACTTATGTAATCCGCTATCTTATCCGTATTGTTCCTTTCACTTGTCAGCAGAGCTGTCATGAATTCCACCGGATAATTGGCTTTTAAAAAAGCGGTCTGGTAGCTTATCACGGCATACCCGGTGCTATGGGACTTATTGAACCCATAACCCGCGAAATATTCTATCTGGTCGAATATCTTTTCCGCTATATCTCTTTCTATGCCTTTTTTGTCAGTACCCGCGAAAAACTGTTCGCGCAATTTCGCCATCGCCTCGGGTTTCTTTTTGGACATCACTTTTCTGACATTATCGGCCTCGGCCATGCTGAAACCGGCAAGATCAGACACTATCTTCATCACCTGTTCCTGGTAGATGATAATGCCGTAAGTCTCGTTCAGGATGGGTTCCAGAACAGGGTGGTCATATCTAACTTCGATCTCACCGTTCTTTCTCCTGATATATTCCTCGACCATCCCGCTGCCCAGCGGGCCCGGCCTGTAAAGAGCGAGTATAGCTATTATATCTTCGAATTTAGCCGGGTTTATCTTGCGGAGAAGGTCTTTCATGCCTGAAGATTCAAGCTGGAACACACCGGATGTCTCACCTTTGCACAAGAGTTCAAATGTTTTTTTATCGTCAAAGACCAGGTTTTTCATGTCCACTTCGGCCGAATGAGTCCGTTTGACTATTTTCAGGGTATGCTCAATGACAGTTAACGTCTTCAACCCCAGAAAGTCCATCTTCAACATCCCGATATCGGTAAGGGAATTCATCGTATACCCCGTGGTCACCTGTCCGTCCGCGGTCTTATAAAGGGGTATCCTTTCTTTAAGGGGTTTGTCTGATATGACCACACCCGCGGCATGGATAGAAGCATGCCTGTTCAAACCTTCAAGCCGCCTTGATATTTCTATGAGGTCGTGTATTACCGGATCCTGGTCATAGATCTTTTTTAACTCGGGTTCTTTTTCCAGCGCCTGATCTATGGTTATGCCAAGATCGGACGGTATCAATTTGGCTATCTTATCGACTTCGGCGTAAGGCAGACCCATAACGCGCCCGACGTCTCTTACCGCCGCCCTGGCTTTCATGGTACCGAATGTTATGATCTGCGCTACATTATCCTTTGTATATTTACTGATAACATAATCTATGATCTCATTCCGCCTCTCATAGCAGAAATCTATATCTATATCGGGCATCGTCACCCTCGCCGGATTTAAAAACCTTTCAAAAATAAGACTGTACCGTATCGGATCGATATCCGTTATGCCTATGATGTATGAGATGATGCTGCCCGCGGCCGATCCCCGCCCCGGGCCTACCGGGATGCCCATTTCTTTGGCCTTTGAGATAAAATCCCATACTATGAGAAAATAACTCATATAGCCCAGTTTCTTTATGATATTGAACTCATGTTTTATACGGTCCTTTATCTCATCCGTGACTGTTTTATACCTGCCTTTCACGCCCTCCCGTATAAGGTCCTTAAGGAAAACTTCATTGCTTTTGCCTCCCGGCGGGTCAAAACGCGGAAGATGAAGCTGGTCAAAATCAAGTTTCAGGTTACAACCTTCGGCGATCTTAACGGTATTTGACACGGCTTCAGGGACTTCACTGAAAGCCTGTTTCATCTCTTCCGGCGACTTGAAATACAGCTGGTCGCTGGTAAACCTCATACGGTCGGTATCGTCAAGGATACTTTGCGTCTGTATACACAAAAGCGCGTCATGGGCTTTGGCGTCTTCCTTTCTCAAATAATGCACATCATTGGTCGCCACCAGGGGGACTCCTGTCTTTGCAGAGAGTTTTATCATGTTCCGGTTCAGCACAGCCTGCTCTTTCAGATTGTTATCCTGTATTTCAAGATAAAAATTATCTTTTCCGAAAATATCTATATATTCACCGACCGCTTTCTCCGCGCGTGACAACTGTTCGGAAAGTATGTAATGTGACACCTCCCCTTTTATACAGGCCGATAACGCGAATAACCCTTTACTGCACCGGGAAAGGATCTCTTTATCCACCCTGGGCTTATAATAGAAACCTTCCAGAAAACCGGTTGAGACTATCTCCATCAGGTTCTTATATCCGGTATAATCCTTGGCAAGTAATAAAAGATGGAAGCCGGCGCCTTTTATGCCATGGCTTGTTTTGTCAAATCGGCTCTCTGGGGCGATATAGATCTCCGCGCCTATCAAAGGTTTTATGCCTTTGTTGACCGCGGACTGGTAAAACTCAATGGCGCCGAACATATTACCGTGATCGGTCATGGCGCATGCCGGCATACCGTATTCCAACGCAAGATCCAGAAGTTCCCCCAGACGACAGGCGCCATCCAGACGACTGTACTGTGTATGGACGTGAAGATGTACAAAATCCGAGTTAAGGCCAACCATAAATGTATTTCCAAGGTATACAGCTTTGTGTGTAATGAGCCGTGGGTCGCGGACTGTGGACCGGTCTTTCAATCAACGCAAAGCCCGATGCCCAAAGCAGTTTATTACTTGCGCATACCAACGCGTTGTGCGGTCTGATAAACTTTCCCCTCGGTCTGTATGGAAGGGGCTATGATCATTTTTACCAGCTGCATCTCTTTGATGTTGTGAGCTCCAAGGTTTCCCATGCTTGTCGCCAATGCCCCCACAAGGTTCTGGGTACCATCATCAGTCTGCGCCGGCCCCATAAGTATCTCTTCCAAAGTGCCGGAAGTCCCCACCTGTATACGGGTTCCGCGCGGCAATGAAGGGTGCGGCATGGCCATGCCCCAGTGATACCCTTTCCCCGGCGCTTCCTTGCTGCGGGCGAAAGCGTTACCAAGCATAACGGCATCCGCTCCCGCGGCGAAAGCTTTGCAAATATCTCCTCCGGTAGCCATGCCTCCGTCAGTTATTATCGAAACATATCTACCGGTCTTTTTATAGTAAAAATCCCTGGCCGCGGCGCAATCACATGTAGCCGTTATCTGGGGAACGCCTATACCGAGTACACCTCTTGATGTACAGGCGGTCCCGGGACCGATCCCGACAAACAACCCCTGGCACCCCGTTTCCATCAACGCCAGCGAAACTTTGTAGTCGACACAATTTCCCAGAAGTACGGGGATCTTCATATCTTTACAGAATTTATGCAGGTCCAGCGGTTTATACTCGCTTGACTCGTGTTTCACGCTTATCACTGTGGACTGTATTATAAAAATATCACAGCCCGCGTCTCTGGCGATCGGCCCGAAATCACCGGCCACCTGAGGGTTACAGCTGACTATAGCCGGGACTCTGGCATCTTTTATTTCCTGTATCCTTTTCGTGATAAGTTTTTTCTTTATAGGCTTGGAATAGACTTCCTGGATAACTTTTGTCGCTTCATCCGCGTCACAGTTTATTATGCGGTCTATGGCTTCGGCCGGGTTTTCATAACGGGTAGCCACACCTTCAAGATGTAATACCGCCACACCGCCGAGTTTTCCCATGGCTATGGCAAAATTCACGTCGACGACCCCGTCCATGGAAGATGCCATTATCGGCACCTGGAACTTTATACCACCGATCTCACAGGAAGTATCGATATCATTAGGATTAATGGTCAATTCACCCGGGACTAAAGCGACTTCATCAAAACCGTAACTCCTGCGCGCCTTTCGCCCCATTCCTACCCACATACCCATAACGCATCTCCTTATTAAAATGATGGAATTCAGGTAAATAATATTAAAATAATTAAGGTATGATACTAGAGGGCTTTTCTTTTGTCAAGTTATATAATGACAATAAGATCAAAAATAAGACCGACCTGTCAATTCACCTGTATGCACTATTCGGGGTTCCGGGACTCGGCCACAGCTTCATGGTGTTCCTGTCTCGGCATCCATCGCATTTTTCCTATAACACCTTCCGCGACATTACTCAAATGATCGCCTATTTTCTCCAGGTTGTCTACAAAATCTATAAAAACTATACCCGCATGCAGATTGCACGCGCCCCGGTTGACCCTGCCGACATGTGATTTTTTAAGACTTACCTGATATCTGTTAATAACGTCTTCCCTCTCGAGTACTTTACCGGCTATCACGGAGTCATTTTTACTTAAAGCTTCCGCGGTTTCTATCATCATGCTGTTAAGTTCGTTCCACATCAAGGCCAATTCACGCATAGCATCATCCGTAAAAGGCAGTTTTTGCTCTATGGAACGCTCTGTGAGTTCGACGATGTTCTCGGAATGGTCGCCGATACGCTCTATATCGTTGACACTGTGGATGAGCACGGGCAGTTCCTGGGACTCTTCTTCAGAAAGATTGCGTTGCGATAATTCAACCAGATACTGGGTTATGGCCGATTGAAGATTATCCACAGCTTCTTCGATCTCCGGCACCTTTTTTGTCATGGAAAGGTCTTTTTCAATAAAACTTTTAACTGCGCTGGAAACGGATTTACATGCCAGGTTTATCATCCTTACCGTTTCCCTGCGGGCCTGCTCCATCGCGATCGGCGGGGTCTCAAGCAGATGTTTCTCCAGATACTGAGGAGTAAGATCCACGACCCCTTTCTTTTTTGGCACCAGGATTATACTGACCCTTTCCAGAAAACCTATTAACGGCATAAAAAGGATAGTGTTTACGATATTAAAAGCGCTGTGCGCCACGGCTATATAAAACATGATGTTTTTAAGGGTGATCTCACCCGGTATTAACATCTGTATGCCTTTCGAATATAACCCGGAATAGACAAAGACCAGCATGTAACCGACGCCCAGGATATTGAAAACCGTATGCGACATGGCCGCGCGCCTGGCATTTATGTTAGCCCCCATGGCGGCAAGCTGGGCGGTGATCGTCGTCCCGATATTATCCCCCAGGATCAAAGGGATAGCCGCATCAAAGCTTATCAACCCGTTATACGCCAATACCTGTACTATGGCTATGGTGGCACTTGAACTCTGCAAAAGTATTGTAAAAACAGTACCTACGAACACACCCAGAAGCGGGTTATCACTGAAACTGACAAAAATGTCCTTGACCGCCTGGCTTTTCTTAAGCGGCGCAAAAGAGTCTTTCATGAAACTTAACCCCATAAAAAGCAGTCCGAAACCCATTATGACCTGGCCCCAGAAACGGGCTTTTTTGGTCTTCGCGAAAGTCTTCATGGCAAAACCTATGCCGATAGCGGGTAAAGCGTACTGGGTTATTTTGAACACCGACATGGATGAGACCAGCCAGGCAGTGAAAGTAGTCCCTATATTCGCGCCCATAACAACGCTTATCGCCTGTTTAAGAGCAAGCAGGCCCGCGTTGACAAAACCGACCACCATGACCGTGGTAGCGCTCGAAGATTGGATAAAACACGTTATACCGGCACCTACAAGGATGCCTACCAGAGGGACTTTCGTGACAAAATGCAGGATATTTTTAAGCCGTTCACCGGCTATTTTTTTCAACCCGTCAGACATGATCTGCATGCCAAAGAAAAAGACACCCAAACCTCCCATAAGCATGAAAATCAGATCTATCATCCGCCACCTGTTTTTTTGTTTAGTTATTTATAAGGATGGAATTTTATTCTCGCTTAAATTAACATGGAGGGTTCAACAATGTCAAGGAAAATTAGCTAAATAAAAAGTATTTACAGGCAGTCTTAAAAAATTAACTGCCGATCCTGACAGTTTTAAAATAATCCTTGACCGCCGCGACAACCGATAATATTGCTAAATAGCTTGTTTTAGGGTTTTCCGGCGAGGGGACGTTATCAGTCCTTGCTGTAATAGTACCGGACCTTCCCTTGACGACGACTTCGTGAGAATTACCGGTAAAATCCGGTGACGTGATTATCTTGACTTTTGTATTTTCCGGGCCTATGCCGGCAATCGACAGAAGTACGGAAACATTTATATTTTTGGGGAACACTTTTATCGCTTCACAGGCGCTCCCTTCGAAAATCACAGTTTCCCTGTCTATCTCGTCAATATCAATACCGTTCCGGATAAGATACTCCGCGCCCTTAAGCGACGCGGGGGGTTTTCTTGTGGTCAATGTCACTGAGTCTATCCCTGCTTGTTTAGCGGCTTTTATAGCGTCGATCCCCGCGATAGCGCCCGAAGGGAGCATTAATCTTATTCCTTCTATGTCCGCTCTTTCCAACAGGTCTTCCCTGCCGAGCAGTCCTCCGATACTGACAATAAGTATGTCTTTTTTATCCCGCACCGCCCGCTCGGCAAGCCTTCCGGCGACTTCAGGCGAAACCGCTTCTACGATAAGATCGGAAGAAGTGATCAACGCTTCTTCACTTTCCGACGTTTCCGCTATCTCAAGTTCTTTCGCCAGCGCATCCGGCTTGTCTTTATCTGTATCCCACAGGTTGATCCCCGAAATGTATTCCGGAAACTCCCTGCTGCATGCTCTTGCAAGGGCCGAACCTATATTCCCACAGCCGATTATACCAATGTTAATTTTTTCCTTATTCATTTTGTATTCCTTATTTAAAGCTCCTCAGCTTTCTAGTCCTAAAAAGCTAAGAAGCTAGGAAGCTAACAAGCTAAGAAGCTAACAAGCTAACAAGCTAAGACCTTAC